>JAEEGK010000250.1_pt1 | contig 133483 bp, 97 predicted proteins | sample 8958771 | NCBI WGS metagenome assembly JAEEGK01 (sample SAMN16246547, study PRJNA631951) | gut metagenome | biome: gut microbiome; feature: rumen; material: SC-attached | host: Bos | place: Iran: Karaj | collected 2018-10 | reverse complement strand
GAGCCTTGATGCCTGCATAGATATCAATATCTTTAAACTGTTTACGCATAATTCAAGTCTCCTATTCTTTAAATACCAAGTTTCTGATTATATTCTTTCAAAGTCTCAAGCACGTTGCACTTTACGTGGATGTAGTTCTCGATGCCGGCAGCCTTCAGGTCCTCCATGCAAGCAGGAGCACCGGCTACGACGAACATCGCACGGCCGTCCAGATACTTGAAGGCAGGGATGGCATACTCAGCATATTCATCGTCGCTAGAACAGATGACTACGATATCAGCCTTCGCCTCAAGCGCTGCATCAACACCCTCCTCGACAGTCTTGAATCCGAGGTTGTCAATCACCTTATAACCGGCACAAGCCAGGAAGTTGCAAGAGAACTGAGCACGGGCCTGGCGCATGGCGAGATTACCGATGGTCAGCATAAAGGCGGTAGGCACCTTCGTCTCCTCGGTGTGGATACGCAGATCCTCGAAGTCGGCAGCAAGACGAGTGCTCTCGATAGCCTTGAACGGATGTTCGCAATCCTCGTGGTCCTTTCCGCAGCAACAAGCAGAAACGGCCTTCTTGCCTTCGCTCTTCTCGGTGAAGTTCGGGAACTGGTTCGTACCCAGCAGGAACTCCTTACGCTTGGCGGCATCACCATGACGTTTCACATTGGTAGCGTTGATATCATCCTGAACAGTACCAGCCTTGACAGCAGCGAGGAAGCCACCCTCCTCTTCCACCTTCAGGAAGATTTTCCAAGCCTCCTGAGCCAGGGCGTCTGTCAGGTGCTCGATATAATAAGAGCCAGCACCTGGGTCAACAATACGGTCGAAATGACTCTCTTCTTTGATGATCAACTGTTGGTTGCGGGCGATACGCTCTGAGAAGTCCGTAGCCTGCTCGTAGGGTGCATCAAACGGGGTCACAACCATCGAGTGAACACTACCAAGGGCTGCACTCATAGCCTCTGTCTGTGAGCGGAGCAGATTGACATAACTGTCGAACAGTGTCTGATTATAGGTAGATGTCGTGGCGTTGACAATCATCTTACATGCACAGTCGCACTTCGGCTCGTACTGTTTCACGATCTGAGCCCAAAGCAGACGGGCAGCACGGAATTTTGCCAACTCCATGAAATAGTTCTCGGAAACGCCCATGTTGAACTTGATGCTCTTGGCAGCAAGGTCTACATCGACACCGGCATCCGTCAACTGCTGCAGATACTCATTACCCCAAGCCAGAGCATAACCCAGTTCCTGGGCGATGTAGGCACCGGCATTGTTCAGGGCATCACTGCTGACGGCAATACAACGGAAGTTGGGATAGTCCTTCAGTGCCTCCACGAGTTTCGGAGCAATCTCCAGTATCGGCGTGACATCCTTACCCTTCATCACCATCTTCGCCATCGGGTCGAACTCGATAGAGCCAACCACCTTCTCCTTATCGTAACCCTTCTCGGCGAAATAAGCCACGAGAATCTCAGCCAGTTCTAAGGAATGACGCGGACAGGTGGAGAAGTTGACCTCGATACAGTCACAGTAGATACCGTCGAGAAGGCTCTCCACCGTCTCCTTCGAGACCATGTTGCCCTTCAACCTGAAGCCCAGCGAGTCGATACCCTTGTTCAGGATGTCAAGCGCCTTCTTGTTGGCCTCCTTAGCATCACTCACTTCGATGTTCTGACGAACATACCACACATTTGAGTCCTTCTTGTTACCACGCACGAAAGGGAATTCGCCTGGCAGAGCGTCGGGCGTCTTCAAATCCTTCAGATCCTCCTTGCGATAGAAGGGCTGCACATTAAAACCTTCATTTGTTCTCCATACCAAGCGCTTCTGAAAATCGGCACCCTTCAAGTCAACCTGAATCTTGTCAAGCCATTCCTGAGTTGTCGGTGCAGTGAACTCGGTAAAGAGTTTCTCTTTATTTGCCATAAATTTACGATAAATATTATATAAGTAATGTTTTAAGTTACACTTAACGGGCTACAAAGTTACAACATTTTTGTTCAATTTATCGTTTTGAATTGTGAAAGAAATAAAAAAACGGATTTTATTCAAAATTAATTGCACATAATTGCATTAAATGAGCATTTTTTAAGTACCTTTGCACACGAATTTGAGTTTTGTAATTGTTAGTTTTTGTATATGGAATCTTTTCAATGGTTGAAAGACCTGTTTATGACCACCGACTCGGTGGCGCATATCGTGTTGCTCTATGCAATAGTGATTGCCATTGGCGTCTACCTTGGTAAGATCAAAGTTTTCGGTGTCTCATTAGGTGTAACTTTCGTTCTCTTTGCGGGTATTCTGGCAGGTCATATCGGCTTCACCGCCCCTACAACAATCTTGACTTTCATGCAGGACTTCGGACTTATTCTTTTTGTATTTATGATAGGTCTTCAGGTTGGTCCTGGTTTTTTTGAGAGTTTCGGTACTGCAGGTATCAAACTCAATGGCTTGGCAGCAACCGCCATCTTGCTGAATATCATAGTGATGTTTGCCTGTTACTACATCTTTTTTGATACAAGCAACACTTCCAACCTGCCTATGATGGTGGGCACACTCTATGGTGCCGTGACGAACACGCCCGGACTGGGTGCTGCCAACGAAGCACTGAACACGGTATTCCCACACGGCGGAGCCCCACAGATTGCATCAGCCTATGCCTGCGCCTATCCCCTTGGCGTCTTGGGCATCATCGGTGCCACTATATTAATAAGGTACGCGTGTAAAATAAGGCTGGAGAAAGAAGAAGAGCAATTGAAGGCCATGGAGGAGACCAATACCAATAAGAAGCCATACAAGATGCACCTGGAGGTTACGAACAAGTACCTCGAGGGTAAGACGCTGCTGCAGGTACATGATTTCCTGAACCGCGATTTCGTCGTGTCTCGTCTCGTCCATGAGGGCGAACTCTGTATCCCGAACCGTGACACCATCTTCCATGTCGGCGACCAGATGCTCATCGTCTGTGCAGAGGCTGACCAAGAGGCTATCATGGCTTTCATCGGTCCGAAACTTGACATTGACTTTGAACAGCAGGACCAGCCGCTGGTATCTAAGCGTATCCTCATCACCAACCCGAGAGTGAACGGTAAAACGCTGGCATCCATGCACTTTTCAAGTGTACACGGTGTCAACGTCACCCGCCTTACCCGACATGGCATAGACCTCTTCGCCTCTGCCAGTCTGCCTCTGCAGGTCGGGGATAAAATCATGGTAGTAGGACCAGAAGATGCCGTCGACCGTGTAGCCAACCAGATGGGAAACTCTGTACGTCGTCTGAATGCGCCAAATATCGCCACTATCTTCGTTGGCGTTTTCCTCGGACTGATCTTCGGTTCGTTCCCCTTGGCCATTCCAGGCATGCCAGTACCCGTGAAATTAGGTTTGGCTGGCGGCCCGCTGATCATCGCCATCCTCATCGGGCGCTATGGCTATAAGATTCACCTCGTCACCTACACCACCACCTCTGCCAATATGATGCTTCGTGAGATCGGTCTCGTGCTCTTCCTCGCATCGGTGGGCATCAAGGCTGGCTCAGGCTTCTTCGAGACGGTCATTGAGGGTGACGGACTGCTCTATGTGCTGACAGGTTTCCTGATTACCATCATTCCGATCATGATTGTCGGCCCAATAGCAAGAATCCGCTATCAGTTCAACTATTTCACGATCGCAGGTATGATTGCCGGAACCTACACCGATCCTCCCGCCTTGGCTTATGCCAACAGCATCTGCTCGAAGGAAGCACCCGCCATCGGCTATTCGACAGTCTATCCGCTATCGATGTTCCTGCGTATCTTTACTGCGCAGATCATCATCCTGTTCTTCTGCGGGTAATGATTAACAGGACAGCAAACGACAAAGATAATGATACAAAATATATAATAATACATAAACAATAGAAAACAAGATGTATAGTTTCAGACTTCTGCTCAGCGGTTTCTTGTTGGCAAGTACGACGGTGGTGATGGCTCAGGGAGCCAATAACATCCGCATCAATGAGGTGCTGACCAATAATACCGCCAACATCGAAGACGAGTACGGACAGCGGGAGGCATGGATAGAGTTGGAAAACACCTCGTTTACCACCTACAATATCCGTGGCATGTATTTCACTACCGACCGTTCCGTTCTCAATCCCGACATGAGTGTACCTGAGCGCATTAAGAGGATGAGTGTCATCCCCAGCGGTGATCCTCGTACACAGATTGGAGGGAGACAGCATTTGGTATTCTTCTGCAACTCGAATCCCGCTCAGGGCAAGTTGCACCTCTCGCTGAAGGTTCCCGTGTCAGAACCTGTTTGGATTGGCTTCTACAATGGCAATGCTGTCGAACTGATTGACTCCGTTACGGTGCCGGCACTAGCCGCAGACCAGAGTTACGCCCGTCACGGAAACCAATGGAGTGTGAAGTCGGCAGAGAACGTCACACCAGGCATAGAGAACTTCATCAAGACCGACGAGACGAAAGACGCCAAACTGAAACGCGAAGACCCCCACGGCTTTGGCATCACCCTGCTCGCCATGGGCATCGTGTTCTTCTGCCTGGCACTCCTCTTTTTGTTCTTCTGGCTCTTCGGACTGATTATGGCTCATATCGACACGGCCAAGAAGGTGGTTAACACCCAGCCCATCAAGCCCATCACGAAGACGGTCGAGGTGACCCATGACATTGCTCATGCCACAGGTAATATCCTGCAGGACGGTTTGGACAAGAAAGGTATTGACAAAGAGGTCTACATCGCCGTTATTTCCATGGCACTGAAACAGTATCAGGACGATGTGCACGATGTGGAGAGTGGCATCATCACCATCAAGTCACAGCGTACCGGATGGTCGGATGAGGGTAATCAGATGACTCACTTCTCAACGCCCGTCATCCCCACCTCGCACAAAGCGCCCAATATTCCCAAGACCCCGGAAATAAGGTAAAAGGGGAAAGTGAATAGTGAATAATTTGCTACCGCAGCAGTAATCATAAAACTCAAAGTTTAAAGATCAAAGTAACATGAATAAATATCAATATAAAGTACAAGGCGTCGACTACGACGTAGAGATTGAAGAAGTAGAGGGTAACGTTGCCAAGGTTAACGTCAATGGCGTCCGTTTCGACGTAGAGATGAAGCAACCCATCAATCCGAGCAGCACCCTGAAGAAGGTACATGTTGAGGCACCCAAGCCAGTAGCCCGACCCGCTGTGGCTCCTGCCGCCGCACCTGCCGAGGCCAAGCCCATGGCTCCCGGCGCAGGCTCAGCCATCAAGGCTCCGCTGCCAGGAACCGTCATCGAATTGAAAGTGAATGTAGGCGACAAGGTCAACACGGGTGATATCGTACTGGTACTGGAAGCCATGAAGATGCAAAACAACATCGAGTCGGAGTTCTCCGGAACCGTCACCTCCATCACCGTCAAGCAGGGTGAGACCGTCATGGAAGGCGCTGTGCTGATGACGATTGGATAACAATAGAAAAAAGAAAAAAGAATGGATTTAGGACAGTTTATCATACAGAACTTTCAGGAGTTCCTGACTTATACGGCCTTTGCCAATGCCACCGTGGGCAATCTCATCATGATTGCAGTAGGTGCCTTTTTCATCTGGCTGGCCATTAAGAAAGACTTTGAACCATTGTTGCTCGTCCCCATCGGACTGGGTATCATCTTAGGTAACATTCCCTTCCGCGCCGATGCTGGTCTGGAGATCGGACTCTACGAGGACAATTCCGTGCTTAACATCTTCTACCAGGGTGTGCGTCAGGGTTGGTATCCGCCGCTCATCTTCCTCGGCATCGGTGCGATGACCGACTTCTCGGCCCTGCTGGCCAACCCGAAACTGATGCTCATCGGCGCCTCCGCCCAGTTCGGTATCTTCGGGGCCTACATGGTGGCACTGGCCATGGGTTTCGAGCCCTCCCAGGCTGCCGGTATCGCCATCATCGGCGGTGCTGACGGTCCTACGGCCATCTTCCTCTCATCGAAACTCTCACCCAACCTAATGGGTGCCATCGCCGTGTGTGCCTATTCCTACATGGCTCTTGTGCCAGTGATCCAGCCGTTTATCATGCGACTGCTCACCACGAAGAAGGAGCGTGTCATCAAGATGAAGCCCGGCCGCGAGGTGTCGCAGACAGAGCGCATCCTCTTCCCCATCATCGGACTGCTGCTCACTACGTTCATCGTGCCGTCCGGTCTACCTCTGCTCGGCATGCTGTTCTTCGGCAACCTGCTGAAGGAGAGTGGCAAGACTACACGCCTGGCAAAGACTGCCGGCGCAGCCCTCAACGACATCGTCGTGATGCTGCTGGGTCTGACCGTTGGCTGTTCAACACAGGCATCTGAGTTCCTGACCTTCAACACGATTAAGATCTTTGCCCTCGGCGCCATGGCGTTTATGATTGCCACAGCCTCGGGTGTGTGCTTCGTGAAGATCATGAACCTCTTCTTGCCTGAAGGCAAGAAACTGAATCCACTGATCGGTAATGCCGGTGTGAGCGCCGTACCGATGGCCGCCCGTATCTCCAACAATCTCGGACTGGAGTACGACCGTCACAACTTCCTGCTCATGCACGCCATGGGCCCGAACGTGGCTGGTGTGATTGGCTCTGCCGTCGCAGCAGGCGCACTGCTTGGATTCTTGTCATAAACAGTAAGGAACACGAAGACACGAAGATTTGAGCAATCGTCCAAAAATAGCCATTATCGACCCCAACACCTTGTCGGTGATGGGACTGAAACAGATCCTTCAGAACGTCATTCCGATTATGACGGTCGACAGTTTCGGCTCCTTTAGCGAGTTAGAGTCGAGTCAGCCCGATGCCTATTTCCACTACTTTGTGGCGATGAGCATCGTGCTGGAGCATAAGGATTTCTTTCTAGCCCGTCAGCGCAAGACGATTGTGCTCACCCTCAGTCTCGACACGACATCGCCACTCTCCGACTTCCACAGCCTGTGCATCAACGTTCCCGAGAAGCAACTTGTGCGTTCCATCCTGGCCCTTCAGCAGCACGCTCATGGGCATGGGAAGAACATACCGCCCATGCCGGACATCATCAACCGCAAGATCCTCTCCGACCGCGAGATAGAGGTGATGTCGCTCATCGTGCAGGGCTACATCAACAAGGAGATCGCCGAGCAACTGAACATTGGCCTCGCCACGGTCATCACCCATCGGAAAAACATCATGGACAAGTTGGGATTCAAGAGTGTCTCCGCCCTTACGATCTACGCGGTCATGCACGGCTACGTAGACATTAATAAAATTTGAAAATTGAAGAATGAACCATCATCTGTCACGCATAGATTTCGAGAACGCCACTGCTGAAGTAACCTGTTTCGACAATGGCACCGAGGTCAGGGAATACCACGCCATCATCCATGTCAACAACCCCCGGCTCTCCTTTGCCCGGCAACTTGAGGCCGTGATGAATGCGTATGACCATCTGCGAACACAGTTTGCAGACACGCAGGCCGTCTTTAAGCGCTATTTCCTCAGCGATGCTGCCAATCAGGCAGACGAAATCATTGTCGCCGATGTGACCGACTGCGCCAAGAGCATCATCCAGCAGGCGCCCCTCGACGGCACCAAGGTCGCCCTGTGGGTCAACCTGATGTCGAACGTGCAGACCGGCTTAACCAAGAGCGGGCTCTATGAAGTCCGCCACGGAGCGTTCCGCCATCTCTATAATGCCTCCGCCCATAACCTCGCTGCCAACTCTGAGTACCAGATGCGACTGCTCTTCAATGAGTATATTATGCAACTGGCCGAGGAAGGGTGCAAACTGTCGGATAACTGCATCCGCACTTGGCTCTTCGTCAACGACATCGACCTCAACTACGGTGGCGTCGTCCGAGCCCGCAATCAGGTATTCTTCACGCAGGGACTCACTGTCCACACCCATTTCATCGCCTCCACGGGCATCGGCGGCCGCCAGCAGGATCCCAATGTACTGTCTCAGATGGACAACTACGCCATCGCCGGCATCCGCCAGGAGCAGATCAGATACCTCTACGCCTCTACCCACCTCAACCGCACCAGCGACTATGGTGTCTCCTTCGAGCGAGGCACCCGGGTAGACTATGCCGACCGCCGCCATGTGTTTATCTCCGGCACGGCATCTATTAATAACAAGGGTGAGATCATGTATCCGAAGGATGTGGAGAAACAGACCCGCCGCATGTGGGAGAATGTCGAGGCCCTGCTCCAGGAGGCCGAATGCACCTTCGATGATGTCAGCGAGATGATCGTCTATCTGCGCGACATCGCCGACTACGAACAGGTGCGCCACCTCTTCGAAGAGCGCTTCCCCGACAAGCCCTACGTCATTGTCCACGCAGGCGTCTGCCGTCCGGGCTGGCTCATCGAGATGGAGTGCACGGCCGTCAAGGCACAGTCCATGCCTGAATTACCAAGTTTTTAAATTTTCACGAATAACCACGAATTTTCCATTAATTGCTGCGCACAGCATGATATGAACAATTACATGACCATTATATGTTAGATAATATGAAGAAAAGATATTGGTTTTTCATGTTCTCGGTTCTCCTCATGAGTTTCATCGCTGACGAGACGATGATCAAGGAGAACGGTTCGTTCGTCATCAACACCACGGAATTGGGAAAGGATGTCGAAGGCTATCAGGGTACCACCCCGCTGAAGGTGTATATCAAGAGCGACAAGGTGGAGAAGATCGAGTTCCTCAAGTCTACGGAGACACCCAAGTACTACGTGAAAGTGAAGAAGGCACTTCAGGACAAGTGGAACGGCAAGAAGGTGAAGGAAGCCAAGACGATGCAGGTTGATGTCGTCACCGGCGCCACCTTCAGTTCTGAGGCAGTCATCGAGAACGTCCGCCGCGCCCTCGACTACTACCAGAGCCACAAGAAATAACCCAGGTCCCCCTGCACTTAGACTATTCGCGTACCACCGCCCCCGAGTAATCTCACTCCACACCCCTCACACATTGCAGTTGGCGCAGGTGGGGATGTCAGTGGCGGATTGGCTGGTGCTTGAGAAAATCGTAGAGCGTCAGTTGGCGCAGGTGGTAATAACTGTTCCAGAAATTCTGCAGGACTGTGATCTGGTCGCGCCTCGCTTCCTGCCAGTATTGTTGAGCCAGCGACAGGTCGTTCACGGTGGCCTGGCCGCGGATGAAGCGTTGGAGCATGGCGGTGTAGGCATCTTCGGCAATCTGCAGCGAGTGGCGGGTGTCGTCGACCATCTCCTGTCGCTGATTGACCTCCGCCACCGTCTGTACAATATCCAGTTCGGTATCACGGCGCTGTTCCTGACGCTCTCGGGCAGCCGTCTCTGCTTTGCTCTGTGCCGCAAGCCACGCATTGCGCTTTTTTCCATGGTCGCTGATGGGCACGGTCAGGTTAACCGTCACCTGATTTTGCACCAACGGACTGCGATAGGCATATTCGAATCGCTCAGACACCTGGTTGAGTCCTATTGACGCATCGATGCTGGCATTCAGGCCCTTTTTGTGCTTGAGTTGTTCTGCGTCGCGTCGGGCTTCCATTTCCTTGAGTTCCATCGACAGATAATTAGGATTGTGCTGTGCAGCCTGGTTGACAGCCTCGTCGACGGTCACGCTGAACTGCGGCAGAATGGAGGGTACAATCAGTTCCAGGTGCGTCAATTCGTCCATCCCCAGCCAGACGGCGAGGCTCTTGGCGGCTTTCTGATGGTTGAGCAGGGCACTCTTCAGTGCCGTGGTGGCCAGTGAGCGCTGCAGTGTCAGAATTTCGAGTTCTGCCTTGGAAATAGATGCGATACGAAAGCGCCGCTCGCCGATGGCAAGTATGCTGTCGCACGACTGGAGTTGCTCTCGGGCCATGCAGAGTTGTTCCTGTGCCACCGCCAGCGTGAAGAACCGCCTGACGGCCTCTGCGCCTGTCTGCTCCACCGAATAGTTCATCTGCTGCTGGGCAACGTTCAGCCGCATGGGTTCTGTCTGCCGGCTCCAGCGATAAGGATTGTATCCTAACAGTTCCTGCCGGTAACCGACCCGGACGGGCGTGGTAGCAAACTGATGCTGGATGTAGTCACCATAGTTGCCCAGATAGGCTAGTCCCGTGGAGGCATAGAAGGCCCCCCCCCATCGTTCCATCACCTGTTCAGCCTGCAGAATGACACTGGACATGAGCCGCTTCTGCTCGCGATACTCGTCATTGTCGGTATCACTGACATAGCGTTGGGTCATGTCTTGCTCAAATTGCAGCGGCATGGTACTGAGGTCTATTTGCGGTTTACGGCCTGCCATCCACGAGAGCCAGGCATAGTGTGCCTCCTGGAACACACTGCGGTAGCGATCGGCAGTGATGCTGCTGTCGGTAGCCAGTTGGAAGGCGCGCTCCATGTCGAGCCTTACCGTCTGTTGGGCGGAGGCTGTTACGGCCGTAAAGAACAGTACAAGAATAGTTGTCTTTTTCATGGTTGCGTGGTGTTTTGGATGACGGAGACGTGCATGCCGTCAAAGAGTTGGTGTGGAGTATTCACATGAGCACGCAACATGACGGTTCCCTGTGCGTCGACGATGGGATTGACCTCAGTCACTTTGGCCTCATAGACCGTATGTTCGTCGCCCACAGGTACCACTTGAAGACGCGTGCCCACGCCGAATCGACTGAGGTCAGCCTCCATGATACGGAATTCCACATCCATCTGCTGCGGAGAGATCACTCGGCACACGATGTCACCAACCTGAGCCAATTGGCCTGTGTGGGCTGTGACATTAGCCACGATACCGTCGAAGGGGGCTGTCACGCGGGTAATCTTCAGTTCATGACGAGCCGCAGCCAGTTTGCTCTGAGCCAGCAGCAAGCCACTCTTCACCTCGGCAATATGGCGCACGCGCTGTGGCACGTTGTCCATATGTTCTGGGTCGTAGCCCTGAGAGATAATGACATCCTGCATCTGCAGATGCGCCTGGTCTATCTCCCGCTGATGCTGCTCGACGGCATTGGTCTGCCTGGTGGCATCCTGCTCTGCCAGCAGTTGTCCTTGGCGAACGCGATCACCGTTATGCACCATCATCCGCAGCACGGGCAGCGCGATCTCAAACTTCACGTCAGCATAGTGCGTAGCCACCACCTTACCCATGGTCTGGAAAGCGGGAGCTCCCGCACTGTCGGAGGCTTGTCGCGAGCCTGTTGTCTGGCTGATGGTGTCAGTCATTATTTCCGTATCCTGAGAATCATTCGGCTGGCTCTGCTGTTGGCAGGCTGTCAACAGCAGTACTATCGTTAGTGAAATCCATATTCTTTTCTGCATAGGATCTTCGTTTGTTTACTGGTTTCTTATATACTATAATTGTCGCAGACTCATCTCGTAGAAGAGCCCTTTACGCGCCATCAGTTCCTCAAAGGTGCCCTCTTCGGCTATCTTGCCCTTGTCGAGTACGATGATGCGGTCGCAATGACGGATGGTGCTCAGACGGTGGGCGATGACCAGACGCGTGCAGTGCAAACGGTCGAGATTGTCGCTCACCTGCTTCTGGCTGATGTTGTCGAGCGCAGAGGTGGCCTCGTCGAAAAAGAGGATGCTGGGCCGGCCTATCAGGGCACGGGCTATGAGCAGACGCTGTTTCTGTCCACCAGAGAATCCCCCACCGTCTTCGGTGATGATGGTGTGAAGTCCCATAGGCAGCGCACTGACCTCGTCGTACATACAAGCCATGCGCAATGCCTCCCAAGCATCGTCGTGCGTAGCCCAGGGAGCAGTGATGGTGATGTTGTGGAAGACGTCGCCTGTGAAGAGTCTGCCGTTCTGCAGGCAGGAGCCTATGCGCCGTCGCAGTTCGCCCTTGTCGGCCTTGGCCAGGTCGTAGTGATCGTAAGCGATACTGCCACGCAGAGGTGTCTCAAATCCCAGCAGCAGGCGCATCAGTGTGGATTTACCACATCCCGACTTGCCCGCAATGCCCACGTATTCGCCAGCCTTGATGTGGAGCGACAGATCGTCGATCACTAGCGGCATGTCGTCCTGATAGCGGAACGACAGGTTATTGATGCTGATGTTGCCTGAAAGGGAGTTTATCGTCGCAGCGGGTCCCGACACCTCGGGCTCTGCTTCGGCAATAGCCATGATACTGTCGAGTTGCGGTCCCATTTTGGCCATATCGGGTATGTGGTGGGTTATCTCGGTGAGCGCGGCTGTCAACATGCCGAAGGCGGAGGTGAAGGCGATGAAATTACTGATCTCGATGGAAAAGCGGCGGGTAAAGAAGTAGATGACCAGCAGGCTGACCACACTCATCATCGCCAGCAGCGCAGGATAGATCCGCAGTTGGAACTGGGGATTGTAGATGATGTGGGTGGTATGCGTGTAGCGGCTGAGCCACTGGGTGTAGGCCCGCGTCTCAGAGCCAGTGAGTTTGATCTTCTGGATACCTGTAAACAGGTTGCACTCCATGCCGTTGAGGGCATCGTTCTTGCCGATAAACTGTTGCTGGACACGGGCAACGGTGCGGAAGTAAAGCACCGTCAGCATTGCCTGTATGACATACAATATGGCCGCTGGTACCAGGAGTTTTCCGCCATAGATGCCCACCTGGACGAAATAGACGATGGAGAGCACGCCCCCCAGCAGTGCGCCTACAATCGTCTCGTTGACCTGCTGGCAGAGCAGGGTGAGATTGCCCATCTTGGAGGTCAGTTCACCGCTGCTGTATCTATGGAAGAATCTGGGCGGCAGGAGAAACAGTCGCGCCATGACGGCATTGTGCACGTTCATCTCCAAAATGTTTTCCACCCTGATGATATAGAGATTGCGAAGATAAGAGAACAGCATGACGGCTACTGCGGCACCAGCCAGCAGTCCGGCTATCGGAGCCAGGGCTGCAGGATTGCCCGCGGGTATCACGGTGTCGAATACAAACTTGTTGGCCACAGGGATCAGCATACCTAAAAGCACCACCACCAGAGCGGCAAGACACAGGTGAAGCAAGCTGTAGCCGTCGGCAGAAGTCAGGATGAAGGCCATGACCTCGCGCCTGGTCAGCCTGTGCAGCGGCATCGACTTGGTGAAGGCGTATGCCTCCGGTTCAAGGTCGTGCGCCATCCGCTGCCGCGTCATTGTCTGCCGGATGCCATCCGCGTCGGTATAATAGTAGGTGCGGCCAGTCCATTTGGGCAGCAGGGCCACCAGACGACCGTCCTTTGTACGACCCAGCAGCGGACCGCTGGCCTCCTTCCACCACTCGTCGCCGAGTTGCACCTCACGCTTCATGATGCCGTGGGCATGGAGGATATTGGAGAACTGCTGCTCGAGGGGCACCACCTCGTCGTCCTCCAGTTCATAGTCGTCGACCTGCAGCGCACTGAGCACCTGACGAACGGCCAGCAGGTCTGTCTGGGGTACGGGACCGCCATAATGAAGACCCATGCGGGCTGCTCCCTCCACCATCTCTCGTGCGAGCATGGTGGCGTCGTATTTCCTGCGCTTTTCTATCTGACTGGAAAAAATGCTCATCTGAGGTTCTCCCTTATATCTGTTTTCTTTTTTTAACTGTTTTCCATTAATTCACGATATCTGCCCTCCAGGCGCATCAGTTCGTCGTGCGTGCCTCGCTGTACGACGCTACCATGATCCATCACGATGATCTGGCTGCAGTCGCGGATGGTTGACAGACGGTGAGCCACGACAATCAAGGTGATGCCCATCTCGCGGATACGTCTCATCAAGTGGTCCTCTGTAGTGGGATCCAGGGCCGACGTAGCCTCATCCATAATCAGGATCATCGGTTCACGGGCCAGAGCCGTAGCGATCTCGATGCGCTGGCACTGGCCGCCACTGAAGTTCTGTCCCCCTCTGACCACCTTGGTGGCATAGCCCTCTGGGCGCTTCACGATGTCGCTGTGCAACTGTGCATCGTCGCAGGCGATGCGAATCGCAAAGTCCTCAACGCTCTGGTCCCACATGCGGATATTCTGTTCCAGCGTGTCGTCGAAGAGCGTGATGTCCTGACTGACGACGGCCACAGAGGCAGTGAGTTCATCGATGGGGATGCTCTCCACGGGACGTCCGTCGAACAGAATCTCGCCACTCCAGGGTTTGTAGAGACCAGAGATCAACTTGGCCAACGTCGATTTACCACAACCGCTGCTGCCCACGAAGGCTACCGACTCGCCCGGCTTGAGATGCAGATTGAAATGCTCAATGAGCGGCGGATTCATATGGTTGTATCCGAAGCTTATATCACGCAATTCCAGTTCGCCCAAGAGTTTTCCTTCTTCCGACGCCTGTCCCTCGGTATGACGGTCTTCTGGATATTTCATCACGTCTTCCACACGTTCCATCTGGGAGCGCATCTCCACCAGTTGCATCCCGGCATGTACCATTTGGTCAACGGGCGCTATAAAGGCAGCCATGAATCCCTGAAAGGCCATGAGCATACCTACGGAGAGATCGCCCTGCAATATATACCAAGCCCCCACCAGCAATACCGCCATCGACAGCAGGCTCTGCGTCAGCGAGGGCAGCAGGTTCATCTCGCTCTGCTGAATATGCATCTCGCGCTCCTTGTTGAACTTCCGCGCCCACAGGCCACACCAGTATTGGAAGAACCCTTCCTCGGCTCCAGCGGCCTTGATGCTCTCGATGTTCTCCAAACAACTGACCGTTGCGGAACTATATTTGCCTTCGCTCTGCTGTGTGCTCCTGACCATATCCAGACGGCGACTGGAATAGTAGCGCACGATGCCCAAGTCCAGAATAGCCGCCACAACGCCAATCAGCGTCAGCGTATAGTTATACGACAGCATGAGTACGAGATATAGCACGAGCAGCATCACATTGATAATCTGCGGGGCAAGCACTTCGACCAGCGAATGGGTGATTGTCTCGTTAAGCTGCTGGCGCTGCTGCAGGTCGCCCACATAGCGCATGGCGAAGAAACTCATCGGCAGCCGCATCAGGTGGCGCAGGAAGTTGGTGTTGCTGCGCAGTGCCAGTTGTCCGGCGATGCGCTTGGCGTAGCGCTGCTGCCAGAGCACCACCACGAAATTAAAAAGCGCCAGCATCGCCAGCAGGCAGAAGAACACCTTCGCCCACTGCGCATTGCGACCGGAAAGAATCTCATCAAAGAAGACTCTTGTAAACAGAGGCACCGAAAGTGCCACAAAAGCCGCCAGCAGGGCAAAGACAAACGTGATCCAGAACGCCTCGTAGGCGCCGGTCATATTACGTCTGATATATGAGAAGATACTGGTCTGGTGGCCTGAACGCTCGAAACGATCCGTCAGTTCAAAGGTCATAGCCACTCCCGTAAACGAGCGACGGAATTCGTCCATTGGCACCTCCACGGGGCCGATGCCCGGATCGTTGAGACAGGCCTTACCCTGCTTCATGCCCTTGAAGACCACGAAATGCTCAAAGTTCCAGTGGATGATGGCAGGCTCCATACCCGCCAGCCCCTCAGGACTCACCTGGTAGGCACTGGGCTCCAAACCATATTTCTTCGCTGCTAACAAGATGTTCTTCATCGAACTGCCGTCGCGGCTCACGCAACAAGCCTCGCGCACCTGTTCCAGCGGAAGCCACTTGCCGAAGTACGCAAGTATCATCGAGAGCGAGGCTGCGCCACACTCCACGGCTTCCATCTGCATCACCATCGGCACCTTCTTCATACGCGCTACTTTCCTTGCAACGTTTCCAACATGTTCTCCACTCGTCCTGTCAGCACCTCCCACACGTACTTCTGACTCCAGATAATCTGCACGTTACAGGGCATTCCCGTGGTGACAGCCATATGCTGACTCTTCTTGCGGCTCCATACCAGTCCGTTGTCGCCCCGATCCAACACGATGCGCACTTCATAGACAGGCTGTTCGGCAGGGATGATGGCAGCCAGTTCTGCCAACTTCAGGCGCTGGGCTACAGACTGACGGGCTGTGGGATATCGCTCGATGCCCGTCACCGTACCCACGGCGTAACCCCATTTCTCGCGCTCCAGGTCAGCAGGCGTCACCTGCACCTTGGCACCAATCTTCACCTTACGGAGATGGGCAAACGGCACGTAGGCCAAGACCTCGCGCTCGTGCAACTGCAGTTTCTGAGGCAGGATCCAGACCACAGGCTCACGCGCCACGAACTTGCTCTCGGCAGGTTTTGATGTCAGCACGACACCGCTTTCAGGCGATGTCAGCGTGGTGGTGGCCAACTGCGAGCGAACACTTGCTATCGGGTCCCCAGCAGCCAACTTCTGGCCATTGGTAGCAATGACATGATGCACCGTACCCTCGAAAGGAACGGAGATCGGCCTGGCCTCTGCAAACGGGAACACCACACCCGTAGCATTGATCGTATAGTTGAGTTTGCCAAAGATGCACCAGAAGAGTGCGATGGCACAGATCATCAGCAGTGATGTGAGTATCAGCCACAAGGCAGGCGAGGCCACCCGCGGCATCTCCGTGAGTTCGCTCTTGTCGTCGAGGGCCTGTAATGCCTCTGTATTAAATAGATCCGACATATCTTCCTTTTTGGTTGCAAAGATACAGTTTTTTTAGGAATCTCCGAAATAATAAGGAAAAAACTTTCTGCGAAAACGATTCCCCGCCGTTCGGCGAGAGATTACTCGGTGGCGGGGGGGGTGGGCAGGGTTTTTCGAGGAGTGAGGAGTGTGGAATGTGGAGTGAGATTACTCGGTGGGGCGGAGGTGCGGGGGACAGCCTCTTGACATTGTAACATTAAGATACTTTTATTCCAAGGACAATGGCGAAGCGGTATGGATAACCATTAGGTCATATACAGACCGTTGATAAAATAGTCTATAAAATACTTGGTTATCTCGAATTGTTGTTGTATCTTTGCAACATGATTAATGACTGACTGATTTGATATGAAAAGACTGATTTTAATGACCATGGCAGTATTAGCCACGACCGCGGTGTCAGCACAGGGACTGCAGTACCCCAAGGCCGCGAAGGACGGTACCGTTGACGAGTATTTCGGCACGAAGGTGGCCGATCCTTATCGCTGGTTGGAGAACGACACAAGTGCCCAAACCGCCGCATGGGTGGAGGCAGAGAACAAGGTGACCAACGCCTACCTTCAGAAGATTCCCTTCCGTGGGAAGCTTCTGAAGAGGCTGACGGAACTGGCCAACTACGAGAAGATCTCGGCGCCCTGGAAGCGTCACGGCAAGTGGTACTTCTACAAGAACGACGGTCTGCAGAACCAAAACGTGATGTACGTCATGGACGAGCTTGGCGGCGAGCCCCGCGTGTTCCTCGACCCCAACAAACTGAGCACCGACGGCACGGTGGCCCTGAAGGGCGTCTCCTTCTCTCACAACGGTAAGTATGCCGCCTACACCATCTCCCGCAGCGGCAGCGACTGGACAGAGATCTATGTGATCGACCTGAAGACGGGACAGCTGACAGAGGACCACATCGAGTGGGCCAAGTTTACGGGTGCAGCCTGGAGGGGCGACGGATTCTACTACAGCGCCTACGACGCTCCGGAGAAGGGCAAGGAGTTCTCGAACGTGAACTCAGGGCACAAGATATACTATCATAAGATAGGTACGCCGCAGAGCGAGGACGTGCTCTTCTATCAGAACGCCGCCTACCCCATGCGCTTCTATATCGTCAGCGTGAATGAGGAGGAGACCAAGATGTATCTCTACGAGGAGGGTGCCGGCTCGGGCAACAACCTCTTTGTGAGAGACCTGCGGAAGCCGGAGTCGCAGTTCATCCAGATGACATCGAACATGGATTATCAGTACTCGCCTATCTACGACGACGGAGACCGTATCTATATCTACACGAACTATGGCGCTCCCAAGGGCCGCGTCATGACGGCCGACATCCGCCAGCCGGGCGTTGACAACTGGCAGGAGCTGGTGGCGGAGCAGGAGAACGTGCTTGGCGGTGCGGAAGTGATCAACCGCCAGATGATCCTCACCTACCAGAAGGATGCCTCAGACCATGCCTATCTCTACGGTCTCGACGGTAAGCTGCGCCATGAGATCAAACTACCGTCGGTAGGCAGCGTGGGCTTCACTGGCGACGAAAAGGAACCGGAATGCTTCTATACATTCACCTCGTTCACCATCCCCGGCACCGTCTACCGCTACGACATGGCCAAGGACGAGAGCACGCTGTACACTCAGCCGAAGGTGAAATTCCGCCAGGATGACTATACCTCGGAGCAGGTGTTCTTCCAAAGTAAAGACGGTACGCGCATACCCATGTTCCTTACTTATAAGAAGGGACTGAAGAAGAACGGCGCGAACCCCGTCTACCTCTACGGCTACGGTGGCTTCAACATCTCACTGGTTCCGAGCTTCTCAGCCAGCCGTATCCCCTTCCTCGAGAATGGCGGCATCTATGCCCAGGTGACGCTCAGAGGCGGCAGCGAGTATGGTGAGGAATGGCACCTGGCCGGCACAAAGATGCAGAAACAGAACGTGTTCGACGACTTCATCGGCGCTTCAGAGTGGCTCATCAGCGAGGGCTATACCTGCAAGGACAAACTGGCCATCGTCGGCGGTTCTAACGGCGGACTGCTCGTAGGAGCCTGCATGACCCAGCGGCCAGACTTGTTTGGAGTGGCCGTCCCGCAGGTTGGCGTGATGGATATGCTGCGCTATCATAAGTTCACCATCGGTTGGAACTGGGCCAGCGACTACGGCACCAGCGAGGACTCGAAGGAGATGTTTGAGTATCTGCGCGGCTACTCTCCCCTTCACAACCTGAAGCCCGGCACCACTTATCCTGCCACCCTCGTGACGACGGCCGACCATGACGACCGCGTGGTGCCTGCCCACTCGTTTAAGTTCGCTGCCACGTTGCAGGAGTGCCATCAGGGCAGTAACCCCGTACTCATCCGCATCGACACGAAAGCAGGCCACGGAGGCGGCAAGCCGCTGGCAAAAGTGCTGGAGGAGCAAGCCGATATCTACGGATTCATCCTCTATAATATGGGAGTGAAATTCAAGTAAAAAAGAAATCCCGCCGAATTGGCGGGATTCTTTTTTACTATTTTGCGTAGGCGACTGACCTCGTCTCGCGGATAACGGTGATCTTCACCTGCCCCGGATAGGTCATCTCGTTCTGGATTTTCGTGGCGATGTCGCTGCTGAGAGCCTCGGCCTCGGCATCGTTCATCTTGTCGGCACCGACGATCACACGCAGCTCGCGACCAGCCTGGATGGCATAGGTCTTCGTGACACCAGGATAACTCATGGCGATGGCCTCCAGGTCATTCAAACGCTTGATGTAAGCCTCGACAATCTCACGACGAGCACCGGGACGGGCACCGCTGATAGCATCGCAGACCTGTACGATGGGAGCCAGCAGCGTCTGCATCTCCATCTCGTCATGGTGGGCGCCGATGGCGTTGCAGATGTCGGGCTTCTCCTTGAACTGCTCGGCAATCTTGGCACCATAGAGTGCGTGCGGCATCTCGCTCTCCTCGTCGGGCACCTTACCGATGTCGTGCAACAGTCCTGCGCGCTTGGCTTTCTTCGGGTTCAGTCCGAGTTCGGCAGCCATCACGGCACAGAGGTTAGCCGTCTCACGGGCATGCTGCAACAGGTTCTGACCATAAGAGGAACGGTATTTCATCTTACCGATGATGCGGATGAGTTCGGGGTGCAGACCGTGGATACCGAGGTCGATGGCGGTGCGCTTACCAGTCTCGATGATCTCGTTGTCGAGTTGTTTCTTCACTTTGGCAACCACCTCCTCGATGCGTGCAGGGTGGATACGTCCGTCGCTGACCAACTGATGGAGCGCCAGGCGGCACACCTCACGGCGAACGGGATCGAAGCCAGAGATAACGATGGCCTCGGGGGTATCGTCGACCACAATCTCCACGCCAGCCGCAGCCTCGAGGGCACGGATGTTACGTCCCTCACGGCCGATGATGCGACCTTTCACCTCGTCGTTATCGATATGGAACACGCTGACAGAGTTCTCTATAGCAGTCTCCGTGGCCACACGCTGGATGGTCTTGATAACAATCTTCTTAGCCTCCTGGTCGGCATTGAGTTTTGCCTCGTCCATAATCTCATTGATGTAACTCGCGGCAGCAGTCTTGGCCTCATCTTTCATAGACTCAACGAGACGGTTCTTGGCTTCCTCGGCACTCAGGCCAGATACCTCTTCGAGCATCTCGCGCTCCTTGAGTTGCATTTTCTCCAGTTCCTCGGCCTTGACAGAGAGCAGGCGCTTCTCGTTGTCGAGGCGCTGCTGCTGGGAGTTGAGGTCACCACTCTTGCGGTTGAGTTCTTCCTGACGCTGGTTGAGCGAGAGCTCGCGCTGCTTCAGTTTGTTCTCAGTCTGCTGAGCCTGCTGGTTACGCTGTTGGATCTCCTTCTCAAGTTCGCTCTTCTTGTTGAGGAACTTCTCCTTGACTTCCAGCAGTTTCTTCTCCTTGATGACCTCGGCCTCCTTATTGGCGGCATCGACCATCTCATTGTATTTCCCCTTCAGCACGAAGCGGAAAATCAGATATCCGCCAACTCCACCCAGTACGAGTGCGCCGGCAGCAATCAATAGCACAAAAATTAAATCCATAAAAAAACTATATTAAAAATGTTATTCTCACTTCAGGGCTTCCTCAATCTCAGAAGTCAACTTAGCAAGAATACCATCATAGGGCGCCGTATCGTTCTTCCCGCGTTCCCGCTCCAACATCAGCGCGATGTCTATCAGCGTCATCAGCGCAATGGTGTGCTCACCCTTCTTACCCTTATAAGCCTGCGAATAGGCGTTATAACGGTTAGTGATGAGTTTGGCGGCCTTACGGTAGTATTCCTCATCGGCGCGATTGACCGTCACTTCGATCTCCTCGTCGTAGACGTGCAACCGTATATGTAGTCTCTCTTTGTCGTTTACTTCTGCCATTGGGATAGCATGATTACTGTTCGTCACTCAGAATGGCGATACACTTGTTAACCTGCCGAATCATCCGTGCAAGATGCTCTTTGGCATCTACGAGGTTGCCGTCGGTAATCTCGAGCATACGCGCCATCTTCAGTGAGTTATAGTCGTTATCCGCCTGAGTGACCCTGGCCTTGAGATCTTCTATCGCCTGCGACTGCTCATTGATCTTTTGCTGGAGTTGCAGTTTCTCCTGTTTCATTTGCTGAAACTGGAGAATCATCTGCCGCACACGGGTTTCGAAATCAGTCAAAGTCTTCTCGCTTGGATTCATACGTAACTATTTGGCGTACAAAGTTAAAGTAAAAATGTCAGAATGTCTGCTTTAATGCTGACAATTTAATATTTTTTAATCATCATTCTTCTTCCTCGGTTCTTTCTTGGCGAGCATGACGACACGATAGACGAAGTCTGTCACCCACTTCTGTGAGAAACCGAGACGGCGATTGTATTCACGTACAGATACGACAGTCTTGAGCACATCCGGCTCCTTGAAGTCGTTCTTGTTGAAGATGTCGCTGACAGTCTTCTCTGTCATCGTGTAGAGCGCCTTCTTCATAAAGCCCGGCAGACGGAGTTTGAACTTCATCAAGTTGCCCGTCAGCATCATGATGTCCTGGGTGAAGCCCTGGAACTGCAGGAGGTAGGTCTGTGCATCCTGTACCTTCTTGCACCGACGATGGAGGCTCTGGTCTATCTCCTTGAAGAAGGCATCGTCCATCGAATACATCGACTTAAGCATATTCTTGCAGCGGCTACGCTCGCCGACACCTAATTTATTATTAACAGTAGGCACCTTAAGTGTGGACTTGAAGACCCTGAGGTCAGGGAGTGCTGCGAGGTTCGTGATGCCGAGGTCGGCAGCGAGGGCTGCCTGAAAGTAGACGCGGATGAGGGTCATGAAGTCTTCCATGCCGCCCACCTTCTGCTCGTCTTTCTTTCCAAAAATCTTATTCCAAAATCCCATAATTATCACTAATTGATAGAAATCGCGTGCAAAGGTAGTCCTTTTTTATGATTAAATAGAACACAAAGACACAAAGACACAAAGTTTTTTCTTCTTTTAACTTAATTCTTTGTGTCTTTGTATCTTTGTGTTCCAAAAAATTCGTAACTTTGCACCCAACTAATTGAATTATATTATGAAAGGTATCGTATTAGCAGGAGGCTCAGGAACACGCCTCTACCCCATCACAAAAGGTGTCAGCAAACAGTTGATCCCTATCTTTGACAAACCGATGATCTATTATCCCATCTCGACACTGATGCTCGCCGGCATCCGTGAGATTCTGATTATCTCAACCCCCTATGATCTGCCAGGCTTCAAACGTCTGCTTGGCGACGGCAGTGAACTGGGCGTACGTTTCGAGTATGCCGAGCAGCCCTCGCCAGACGGTCTTGCCCAGGCGTTCATCATCGGTGAAGAGTTCATCGGTCAGGACTGCGTCTGTCTCGTCTTAGGTGACAACATCTTCTACGGCAGCGGATTCACGGGCATGCTGAAGCAGGCCGTCATCAGTGCCGAGAAACACAATCATGCCACCGTCTTCGGCTACTGGGTGAACGACCCGGAGCGTTACGGTGTGGCAGAGTTCGACAAGGAAGGCAACTGTCTCAGTATCGAGGAAAAGCCCGCCAAGCCGAAGTCGAACTATGCTGTTGTCGGTCTGTATTTCTACCCGAACAGTGTGGTGGAGATTGCCAAGAACATCAAGCCCAGTACTCGTGGAGAACTGGAGATTACGACGGTGAACCAGAAGTATCTGGAGCAGAAGAACCTGTTGGTACAGACCTTGCAACGAGGCTTTGCATGGCTCGACACCGGCACCCACGACTCACTGTCGGAGGCTTCAACCTTTATTGAAGTTATCGAGAAGCGACAAGGGCTGAAAGTGGCCTGTCTGGAAGAGATTGCCTACAAGCGTGGCTGGATTACAAAGGAACAATTGAAAAAACTGGCCGAGCCGATGGCAAAGAACGACTACGGACAGTATCTGCTGCGTCGTGCAGAGGAATACATCAGATAGCGTATTCCTCTACACAACGGGTGAGGGCTGCAGGATTTCCCATATCGAACATGCGGCCCTTTAATTTGATACCCATCATACCACTCCGCTGACGGACAGCCTCGAGAGCAGAGGTCAGTTCTATCTCACTGACGTGATCACCATCGATTTCCTTCTGCATGATGTCCTCGTGCAACTGGGTGAACACATCCGGTGTCAGGATATACTGACCAAACACGCTGTAGTATTCCTTATCCCCTTCTTTATTTCTCACGCCTAAGAAATCCTCAGCATAACTCGACTTGGGCTTCTCTTGCATAACATCCACATTAAGGATGGTATGCTCCTTATCCTCCCATACGCCGTGAAGAATGCCATAATGGCTCACGGTAGACAATGGGATACTGTGAATGCTGACCATCAGTGAGTTATAACGTTCATACTCTTCGATAAGTTGCAGCGCGCAGGGCTTATTAGAGTCGCTCTTATAGATCGTGTCACCCAACAGGAGCAATACCGGTTCGTTATGAGCAAACTGAGCGGCCTGGTAGACAGCATGCCCAAAACCTCTCTTCTCACGTTGATAAACATAATGAAGCCGTTTGCCGATATCGATGATATGATTCTCATATTCTTGCGCTTCTGCATTCAGTTTACTGAGATGCTCTTCAGAAAGAGGGCGCTCGAAATAGTCGGCATATTGTTGACGTTCCTCCTCAGAACCCAGTACGAGACAGATTTCCTCTATACCACTCTTCACTAATTCCTCCAGGAGGATGAGGATAACGGGACGCACCATCCCATCAGGGCAAGGAATGGGAAAGAAGTCCTTCTTCAATGCACGAGTGGCAGGATAGAGTCTGGTTCCAAAGCCAGCCACAGGGATGATGGCACGACGAACGGTATGGACAGGCTTCAGTGTAAGTTCATAGGCCTTCATCCCATGGTCGTTGAGATAGGCGGTCAACTGATGCTGAGCCTCAGCACTACGGGCAAGGAACTGGACAGAACCGTCACCATGGGATCCTACACCTTTTCCACCCCAGACAAGTGGTTGGATATTTGGATCCTGAAGAACCTTATGGAGTTTGGGCGAGAAAAGAGCCGAAGACATCGGAGCAACCTTCTCGTCGAAAAGCGCTTCAGCCTCAGTCATCAAACGTCCTAAAGCCTCTACCTCACCTTCAGCCATATACCGGATGGCACGGTCAACGATGTCCAAATTCTCCTGTCCAAGGGCCTCATGTTCCGCACGGTCTGCATCTGTCGTGGGGAAGGGATAGGCCTTGTTAAGATCAGAAAGGATCTTAATAGTATCTTTCTCGGCACAGAGGTCGGCAAAGACCCAGTAGAGATGTTTCTTCACATTGAGAGAACGCACCTCAATCTCATCGCCATCGAAGGTCATGAGGTTCGGCTTGACGCCAAAAGCACAAGCCTGATCCAGACGACCACAGCGGCTGCTGGTACGAAGTTCGCCCAGATAGGCAATGTTCATCTCACCAAGGGTGTTCAGGTTCAGATTATATAAAAGATTGAACGCGCGAGCAACAAGGACACAAATAGCAGCAGAACTGGAAAGACCGCTCTTCATAGGAAGCGTCATCGACGTGATGCGAATACGTACACCACCCACCTTATACCATTCTAACATATAAGAAGCCACACCAGCACAATAGCAGAAGAACGATCCCGACTTGGCGATACGCTTCAGTTCCATCTCGTCCATACGGCAGGAGAAATCCTGCCATACACCCTCTATCTCGGATGCTTCACTGTAGAGTTCAAAGATGCTGGATTTCTCGACTTCGGCATAGATACCTTGTTCTATGCCTGTAACAATAGCAGCACCAGGAGCGATGTCTGCATTCATCGTACGATAATGACCGGCCCAGTCTGTATGCTCACCAAAGAGGCACAAACGCCCTGGAACAAATAACTTCATCATAAATAATAAGTTTAACAGTGCAAAGTTAGCAAAAAAGCCACAAATAACACCATATTATGCGTGAAAAGACCGAAAATGCTCCGTTTTTGATGATTTTTTTCAATTTTGTTTGGCTATTTCAACTAAAATGTCTACTTTTGCGCCGTATTAATAACAACTTAAAAGATTATTGCCTATCGAAACAGACTTTACTCAATACGATTAGATAAAAATAGTATATGAGTACTTTAGAAAGTATGACCGACGAAGAGTTGGCATTATCTTACATCAATGGCAATAACCGAGCATTCGATGAATTACTTTCAAGGAGTCAAGACAAGATTTTCAACTATATCATGTATATAGTGAAAGATGAGGACTTGGCCAATGACTTGTTTCAAGAGACCTTCCTGAAAGCAATCACCAAGATGCAGAGCGGGAGGTATACTGATTCCGGAAAGTTCTTCTGGTGGCTGACACGTGTAGCCCACAACGTCATCATCGACCATTATCGTGCCCTGAAGAACCGTCATGTCGTAGAACCCACCAAGGATAATGACCTCTCAAACCTGAACAGCAACTCCGTGTTGGACAGTTGCCGTGAAAGCGAGATGGCCAACATTCAGGTGCTTCACGACGTCAAGAAACTGATGGAGGCCTTACCTGAACAACAGCGAGAAGTGGTGTTCATGCGCTATTATCAAGAACTTTCGTTCAAAGAGATCGCGAAGATCACTGGGGTGAGCATCAACACCTCATTAGGACGTATGCGCTATGCCCTTATCAACCTGAGAAAACTAAGCCACCAGTATGGTGTGAACCTTGTGTTGGAGTAGTTTTTTGTTTACAGTTTACGGTTTACAGTTTACAGATGATTACTTCTATAGGCCGAATAGGCAGAATGGCTTACCAGCATATCATCTGTAAACCGTAAACTGTAAACTAAAGAGTTCTAAGGCTTTGAATCACGGCCTCCGGGTTAGGGGCATTGAAAACATAACTGCCACTGACTAGCACGTCAACACCTGCTGCAACAAGTCGAGGAGCCGTCTCGCCCTGTACACCGCCATCCACCTCAATCAAAGTCTGACACCCCTTCTCGGTAATCATCCGACGAAGGCGCTTCACCTTGTCGATGGTGTTCTCGATAAACTTCTGTCCGCCAAAACCCGGATTGACACTCATCAGCAGCACCATCTCCACATCACCGAGGATATCCTCAAGCACAGAGACAGGTGTTGAAGGATTAAGTGTGACACCGGCCTTCATACCTGCATTGTGGATCTCCTGGACGGTACGGTGCAGATGGACCGAAGCCTCATAGTGAACGTTCATCATCATCGCACCAAGTTTGGCGGTCTGCTGGATGTAACGTTCGGGACGCTCAATCATGTAATGCACGTCGAGGGGTTTCTTACAGGCCTTCGCTACCGCCTCGAGGACGGGGAAGCCGAAGGAGATGTTGGGGACGAAAGAGCCGTCCATCACGTCAAGGTGAAGCCAGTCAGCCTCACTGCGGTTAATCATGTCAATGTCGCGGTCGAGATGGAGAAAGTCGGCAGCGAGTAATGATGGTGAAACCTTTACCATAATCTTTTCAATTCAGGCATAGAGCCTGTTTGTTGTTTGTTACAGAGAAGGTGTAGGCATACTGCCTGATAATGTCGAGCGTCCGCTCACGGGGTTTAAACGATTCGGGAGTAAAATGCTTCATAGGCAAAACTTTTTAAATGTTTATACCTTAGAAACGCAAACACCTACTACTTTATTATATAATTCTCAAAATTTTTATTTCCATTCAAGAAATCCCGGGCTGCCATCCGCTTCTTACCTGCCAGTTGAAGTTCATCTATCTGGAGCAGGAAGTCAGCTGTCGTGATATAGAGCATGCCCTTATAGATGACGATCATACCCGGACGCATACCAACGTTCTTCTGCGTCTTGGTGGTCTTGAAGATCTTCAGATCTATGGCTTTTCCGTCAGGTCCCATCAGTTGCGTCCATGCACCAGGGTAAGGACTCAGACCTCGGATGAAGTCATAGATACGTTTGCAGGGACGGTCCCAGTTGATCTCGCATGTATTCTTGAAAATTTTTGGGGCGCCATAGAGACGGCTGAACTTGGCCTCAAATTCTTCCTGCGGAATGCTCTCGGGATGACCATCAGCAACGATAATCTTCTCGAGAGTCTCCAGACAGAGGTCTGCCCCGAGGTGCATCAGACCGTCGTAAACATATTCCACATCCGCCTCATCGGGAATATCGAAAGGCTTCTGCAAGATGATGCGGCCTGTGTCAATCTCCTTATCAAGAAAGAATGTTGTGACACCCGTCTGCATCTCACCGTTGATGACAGCCCAGTTGATGGGAGCAGCGCCGCGATACTGAGGCAGCAAGGCTGCGTGAACGTTGAATGTACCGTATTCAGGCATATCCCAGACCACTTCGGGCAACATCCGGAAAGCCACTACCACCTGAAGGTTAGCCTTATAACTACGGAGTTCCTCGACGAAAGCGGGGTCTTTCATCTTCTCTGGCTGCAGCACAGGCAATCCTTTCTCCAAGGCATACTGCTTGACGGCAGAAGCCTGCACCTCCGTCTGATGGCGGCCTACGGCCTTGTCTGGCTGCGTCACTACAGCCACCACGTTATACTCGTTCTCCACCAGTGCTTTCAGGGTCTCCACCGCAAACTCCGGCGTCCCCATAAACACGACACGTAAATCTTTTTTCTCCATATTATATATTTTTAACCTGGCTAATCTTCTGACATATCTGCCACCATCTTACGATACATCGTATAGATACGTTGGCGGGAGACATAGCCCATCAGACGGTTATCGACATCAAATACCGGCAACCAATTGGCACCTGTATCATCAAAAGCACGCATCACATCAGCCATCGGCGTTGCATCACTCAGACGAGCCTTGGGCTCTGTCATCAATTGGGCAGCCTTAAAATGATGATAGAGTTCGATGCGGAAAACGACATTGCGAATTTTCATAATGTCTATCTCACCCAACAGCATACCTGCTGCATCGAGCACAGGCAGCACCGTAGAGTGGCTGCGGCTAATCTTATGTACAATCTGTCCCAATTCCATATCAGGGGTTACACTCAGATAATCACGCTCGATGACAGAATCCAGATTCATCAGTGTCAGTACAGCATGGTCAGTATGATGCGTCAGCAGTTTCCCCTGACGGGCCAGACGGGAACCATAGATACTATGAGGTTCGAAGACGATGATGGTGAGATAGGCACAGACGCTGACAATCATTAGTGGCATAAACATCGTATAACCACCTGTCAGTTCTGCAATCAGGAACACACCCGTCAACGGGGCATGCATCACACCCGACATCACACCAGCCATCCCCAGCAGAGCGAAGTTCTTCTCCGGCACATAGACACCAATCTGGTTAATATTCCACAGACGGGAGAAGAGGAAGCCTGCAAAGCACCCGATGAACAGCGAGGGTGCAAACGTACCGCCGCAACCACCACCACCATTCGTGGCCGAAGTGGCGATCACCTTTGTCAGCAATACCAACGCTATAAAGGGTATCAGCATAACCCCCTGACCAGCAAACAAAGAATTGTCCAGAATCTGGTTCCAATCTGCTTCCGTCCGCCCGTTCAGCAAGAGGTTGATGCTGCTATAGCCCTCACCATAGAGAGCAGGGAACAAGAAGATGAGCAGACTCAGCACCGTACCGCCGATAGCCAGACGAACGTACGGTTTATCCTTGAAACGGGCAAACACATCCTCACAGGCACCCATCATCCGGATGAAATAGAGCGACACCAAACCGCAGGTGATGCCTAAGAGCACACAAGCCGGAATCCGCTGTACCGACCACATGCTGTCGAGGTGGAACGTAAACAGCGCCGCATCACCACTGAAGATATAGGTAAAGCAAGTGGCTGTCACACAAGAGACGAGGATTGGCAACAGGGCCGACATCGTCATGTCAATCATCAGCACCTCCAGCGTAAACACCAGTCCGGCTATCGGGGCCTTAAAGATGCCGGCGATAGCACCAGCCGCACCACAACCCACGAGCGTCATCAGCATCTTCCGATCCATGTGGAACAGTTTACCGAGGTTCGAACCAATGGCCGAACCTGTCAGCACGATAGGAGCCTCAGCTCCCACAGAACCACCGAAGCCGATGGTGATGGCCGAGGCAATAACCGATGACCAGCAGTTGTGGGACTTCAATCTCGACTTATTAGATGAGATGGCATAAAGGATACGGGTGATACCATGAGAGATATTGTCCTTGACGATATATCGGACGAACAAAGACGTCAGATAGATACCGACAACGGGATAAACCAGATAAAGCCAGTTGGCTCCAGTACGGTCGAAGGAACTGGTAAGCAGATATACAATCTGGTTGATGATCCAATGGAGCACAAAAGCCGCCACAGCCGCAAAGAAACCAACAATCAGCGCAAGGATGATCATAAACATCTTCTCGCTGATATGCTCCACCCGCCATTCGTGCAGCCGCTGAAGCCAGTTGGGGTGACTATCGTTTATTGCCGCTTCCATTTTTTTGTTGGCACAGATTACACGGCTCTCTTATGAGAAACGCTGCTTTCCTATGCGCAGCCTGCCGTGCCTTTATTTAAAGCCGTGTCATCCGTGCCTAATATTTTATTTCCTAATCACAGTAACTTCTCCGTTTTCTTTGAGTTTGATGATGCTCGACGGGGTGTGGGGCTTATGCTCCTGACGACGCGACCAACACACATAATCGACAGCCTCGATAATCCGAGGATCGATGTCGCAGTAGTTCTGCGCTGCAGGTTCTCCGCTGATATTCGCCGAGGTGGACACGATGGCCTTCTGGAACCGATAGCAGAGTTCCTTCGAGAAAGGCTCATTGGTGATGCGGATTCCCACGCTGCCATCATCGGCAATCAGATTCTCTGCCAGATTGACAGCCTCGTCGAGGATGAGTGTCGTCGGCTTGGCATCGCTTTCTTTCAGGCTGTCGACAAGCTGCCAGGCAACATCGGGAACAGTTCTGAAATAGCGTTGCATCCTTGCATCACTGTCCACCAGACAGATAAGCGCCTTTGAATCGTCACGCTGCTTGATGGCATATACCCGTTTCACAGCATCTACATTCGTGGCATCGCAGCCGATGCCCCAGACAGTATCCGTCGGATAGAGGATGACCCCACCCTTCCGCATCGTCTCAACTGCCTTCTTGATATCTTCTTCTCTCGTCATCAGAATTCACTCGTAAAGTGGAACTTGATATGCTTGAAGTCCTCCTGCGCCATTGACAATACATAACCAGAGTCTGCGAGGAACACATCACGGCCCTCCTTGTCCTTGGCCATATACTGGTACTTGCGCTTCTTGAAGTTCTCCAACTCGGCGTCATCGTCACTCTCGATCCAACAGGCCTTATACAGATGAACGGGTTCCCAGCGGCACTTGGCATTGTACTCATTCTCTAAACGATACTGGATCACCTCAAACTGCAACTGGCCTACAGTGCCAATAATCTTACGGTTGTTGAACTGGTTGACGAACAACTGGGCCACACCCTCGTCCATCAGCTGGTCGATACCCTTCTGCAACTGCTTCGATTTCATCGGGTCATCGTTCTCGATATACTTGAACAACTCCGGTGAGAACGAAGGCAATCCACGGAAGTGCAGTAGTTCGCCTTCCGTCAGGGTATCACCTATTTTAAATATACCACCCGTATCAGGCAGTCCTACGATATCTCCCGGCCACGCCTCATCGATGGTCGACTTGCGCTGGGCCATAAACTGCGTGGGTGAGGTGAAGCGCATTGTCTTCCCCTGCCGCACATGCAGATAGGGCTGGTTACGGCGAAACTGACCACTACACACCTTACAGAAGGCGATACACGAACGATGGTTGGGATCGATATTGGCTGTAATCTTGAAGATAAAGCCCGTAAACTTCGGTTCTTCGGGCTGCACGTCGCGCTCCTCGGCCTTCGTCGGACGAGGCGATGGGGCGATCTCCACAAAGCAGTTCAGCAGTTCCTGTACACCGAAATTGTTCAAAGCAGAACCAAAGAACACGGGTGCCACTTCAGCGTTTCTATATGTCTCAACATCGAATTCGGGATAGACGCCATCGACGAGTTCCAAGTCCTCACGCAGTTTCTGAGCATCCAGTTCCCCTACCCGCTCGTCGAGTTCCGCGCTGTCGATATCCACCTCCACCTTCTCCGTCACGCGCTGCTTATCGGGAGTGAAGAGGTCAAGTTTCTGCTCATAAATATTATACACGCCCTTGAACTTCGCACCCTGATTGATGGGCCAAGACAGGGGACGCACGCTGATCTCCAGTTCCTGTTCGAGTTCGTCAAGCAGGTCAAAGGGATCACGCCCCTCACGGTCCATCTTGTTGATGAAGATGATGACGGGTGTCTTCCTCATGCGGCAGACGGTCATCAGTTTCCTGGTCTGTGTCTCCACACCCTTCGCGCCATCCACGACGATGATCGCTGAATCGACAGCCGTCAGCGTGCGGAAGGTATCCTCAGCAAAGTCCTGGTGACCCGGGGTGTCGAGGATATTCACTTTGTATTCAATGTCTGAGCCCTCGGGCTGGTAGTCGAACTCCATCACAGAGGTTGACACCGAGATACCACGCTGTTTCTCGATGTCCATCCAGTCAGAGGTTGCCGTCTTCTTGATCTTATTGTTCTTGACGGCACCGGCCACCTGTATCTGACCACCGAACAGCAGGAACTTCTCTGTCAGCGTCGTCTTACCAGCATCCGGGTGCGATATGATCGCAAATGTCCTTCTTCTATCTATCTCTTGATTCATAATTTTGCAATACACTCAGAGAGGCTTTCTTCCCAATAGGGCACCTCAATACCATAGGTCTGTTTGATTTTTGTCTTGTCGAGCACGGAATAGTGCGGACGGGCGGCGGGCGTCGGATACTCTTCGGTGTGAAGAGGACGAACGTGACAGGTCGTGATACCGGCGATGCGATGGATGGCCTTTGTGAAGTCGTACCACGAGATGACGCCCTCGTTCGAGAAGTGATAGAGTCCGGGGTTCACGCCCTGATTGATGGCGGCAAAGATAGCCACAGCAAGGTCACGGGCATAAGTCGGCGTACCTATCTGATCGAAGATTACACCCAACTCTGGCTTCTCCTTGCCCAGACGGATCATCGTCTTCACAAAGTTGTTGCCGAAAGTGGAGTACAGCCACGCTGTACGGATAATCACCGACTGCTCACAGGCAGCCATCACAGCCTTCTCTCCGTCGAGTTTCGTCGAACCATAGACACTGTTCGGACACACAGGATCGGTCTCGACATACGGTGTATGGTTTGTGCCGTCGAACACGTAGTCCGTCGAAATCTGTATCATCCATCCACCACGCTTGCCGACGGCTTCAGCCAAGTAACCTGGCGCCACAGCATTCAGCAGATGGCACAATTCTTGATTCTCTTCCGCCTTGTCAACAGCGGTATAGGCAGCACAGTTCACGATGCCGTCAATATCATTCTCGCTCACGAACGCCTCAACGGCCTCTTGGTTGGTGATGTCCAGTTCTGCCACGTCCGTATTAAAATAGGTATGCTGGGGATTCACCTTCTCCAGCAACTGCATTTCATTTCCCAATTGGCCATTACAGCCCGTAATCAATATCTTCATACAACAACTATTTATTTTAACGACAACTATGACAACTAAGACAACTTCCAGAACCTTTCCAACTCCGCAGACGGCAGTTGCCGTCGTAGGCCAAAGTTGTCATAGTTGTCCCAGTTGTCGTTATCATTAGCATTATCTTGTTTTCTTATTCAAACTTCAATCCTTCTGCCTTATCTTTGTGATAATAGTCGCTGAGCATGCCGATGAAAGTGGAAATCTCTTTCACGGCGTGAGCTGTCTCAGGCGAGACATTCTTCTTTTGCAGACGCAGCAGCATCACGCCATAGAGCGAGTTGAAACACGTCTCGATTTCATTCTCATCTTTGTTAGCCCCACGGTTGCGCAGTTCCACGATGAACGGCAACACCTTGTAGTAGGCCGTGTTATAGAATGGGAACTTCGGCGACTGCAACAGTTGGTCGTGCAGTTCTATCAGCATCTGCAGCGTCACCTTGTTGATCTGCAGGTGTCCCTTTTCCCGGCAACCCTCCTGGTTCATCATACGGATCAAGTTGCCAAACCAATCAATCTCATCCTCCTTCTGTTCCTCCGTATAGTCAAAGCGGCTGACATACTCATCGCGGATTCTCCTCAGCGAGCAGTCGAATGCCCGTATCGTGTCCTCCACCTGCCACATATACAGCAGATATTCTGCGATATTCTTCTTTCTTAATTCCTGTGCTACAAACATATTTCGAGTTGTCTATGTTGTCATAGTTGTCGTCAGAAAAAGCGAATCAGGTTGGTCGTCAGACCCAGCAACATGAGCACACTGACAACGATCACGGCCACACCGATGATCTGATTGATGATGCGGATTCCTGCCGTGTCGAACTTCGTACGGATGCGGTCCACCAGCCACGTCAGTCCCCACCACCATAACAAGGCGCCGCCCACGATGCTGGCAAAGCCCACGAGCATTTCGAACGGATGGTCGGGCAACACGAAGGCGAACTGGGCATAAAGGGCCAGGAAGAGAAAGATAATCAGCGGATTGGAGAACGTCACGAGGAATGCCGTCCACGTGTTATACCACAACGTTCCCTTCTGTTGTCCTGATTGGTGCATCTTCCTCGTCGGGTCAGACTTATAAGTGTACAGGCCAAAGCACAACAGCATGATACTACCGCCCATCTGCAGATAGAAACGGTTCTGGTCGTTGTTGATCAAGTCCATCACGAACGACATACCGAAGCCTGCGAAGCCCGCATAAAGGATGTCGCTGACGGCAGCCCCCACACCGGTGGCCATACCATACCAACGTCCCTTGTTCAGCGTTCGCTGCACACAAAGGATGCCGACGGGTCCCATCGGAGCACTGGCAATCATCCCGATCATCATCCCCTTGAAGATGAAATCCAATATATTAATAGGTATATGTATCGGCATATCGAGTGCAAAGGTACAAAAATATATCGAAACGTCCAACCAAAATAACAATTAACAATTAACATTTAACATTTAGTTTCCGCTAACTATGATATCAGAGGTCGTTCTTTTGGTTATCGGAAAGCATTCTAGTATTGGGGAAAAGTTTAAATGTTAAATCTCATATATTGTTTTGCTCAATTCAAAGATAATTTGTAACTTTGTACCCAAATAATGAATTATAAACATAAAAACCATCAAAATGAACGAACAAAATGCAGCAATCAAGCCATACGTCATCGGCTTGGACTTAGGAGGAACGAACTCCGTTTTCGGCATCGTGGATGCCCGTGGTGAGATCAAGGCAACGACAGCCATCAAGACCGGCACCTACAAGAAAGTGGAAGACTATGTGGACGCCTGTGTTGAGGCACTGCAGGTAATCATCGACCAGGTAGGCGGCATCGAGAAAATCAAAGCCATGGGTATAGGCGCTCCCAACGGTAATTATTATAATGGTACGATTGAGTTCGCCCCGAATCTCTCTTGGGCAAAGAATGGCGTAGTGCCTTTGGCCAAACTGTTCAGCGAGCGTTTGAACAACATTCCCGTCGCCCTGACCAACGACGCCAATGCCGCTGCTATTGGTGAGATGGTGTACGGTGTGGCCCGCGGCATGAAGAACTTTATCGTCATCACCCTCGGTACGGGTGTCGGCTCTGGTATCGTGGTAAACGGCCAGTTACTCTATGGCCACGACGGCTTCGCCGGAGAACTGGGTCACGTCACGATGGTTCGTGGGGCTGAGGGACGCAGTTGTGGCTGCGGACGTACAGGCTGTCTGGAGGCTTATTGCTCCGCAACAGGTGTGGCCCGTACAGCCCGTGAACTGCTGGCCAAGACAGACCGTCCGTCACTGCTCCGTGATATGGACCCGGAGAAGATCACCTCTCTCGACGTGTCTATCGCCGCAGGCAAGGGCGACGAACTGGCCAAGGAGATTTATGAGTTCACAGGTAAGATGCTCGGTGAGGCTTGCGCTGACTTCGCAGCCTTCTCTTCGCCTGAGGCATTCATCTTCTTCGGCGGTATGGTGAAGGCTGGTGAACTGATTATGAAGCCCATTCGCGAAGCCTACAATGCCCACGTCATGAACATCTTCAAGAACAAGGCTCAGTTCCTTGTGAGCGGTCTCGACGGTGCCTCGGCTGCCGTACTCGGCGCTTCGGCTATCGGTTGGGAGATCCAGTAAATAACGATTAAAGATAACGTTTACGTTATTTTTCCAACAATTTAGTTCGTAGTTTCGCAATTTTTACGTAACTTTGTGCGCAAAAAGTGAGACTACGAACTAAAAGCATAACAAAATGAAGAAAAAATCCCTGTGGCTCGTACTTTGTCTGTTATTCTCCACGTTGGCAGCCGCTCAAGGCTGGGACGAGGCGATGTACGAGCAGATTGAGAAGAGCATCCGGGAACCACAGTTCGCGGACAAAGTGTACTTAATCACCAAGTTTGGGGCAACGCCCGACAATCTGGCCAGTTCTAAACTACCGGCCAAAGAGAAAGCCATCAAGAACCAGAAGGCCATCCAGAAGGCTATCGATTTGTGTTCAAAAAAGGGGGGTGGTCGCGTGGTAGTGCCTGCGGGTTGCAAGTTCCTCACAGGAGCCATTACACTTAAAAGCGGCGTCAACCTCGAAGTGCAAGAGAACGCAGTACTGGAGTTTGTTTTTGAGCCAGACCTATATCCCATCGTGGAAACCTCATGGGAGGGACTGGAGTGTTTCAATCTCTCACCCTGTGTCTATGCCTTCAAGGCAAAGGACATCGCCATTACAGGAAAGGGTACCATCGACGGCGGAGGCTCCAATGAAACCTGGTGGCCCTGGAATGGCAATCCCCGTTTTGGTTGGAAGGAGGGTATGATCAGTCAGCGCAAGGAGGCTCGCCCCCGTCTACTGAAGAACGGTGAGGACGGAATCCCTATGTATAATGAGAAAGGTGAACGTTCACCCGAGCGAGTATTCGGTCCGAAAGACGGTTTGCGCCCTCAACTTGTCAGTTTTAATAAGTGCGAAGGTATTCTGTTGGAGGATGTCACGCTGCTGCGTTCGCCATTCTGGGTGATTCATCCCCTGCACTCTACCGATATCACCGTCCGTAGGGTAAAGATGATTAACGACGGTCCCAATGGTGACGGCTGTGACCCTGAGTGCTGTGACCGTGTACTCATCGAGAACTGCTTCTTCAATACCGGTGATGACTGTATCGCCATCAAGAGCGGAAGAAACCGTGACGGTCGTGAGCGCAACATGCCGTCGAAAAACATCATCATCCGAAACTGCGAGATGAAGAACGGACATGGCGGCGTAGTCATCGGCTCAGAGATATCAGGCGGCTGCCAGAATGTGTTTGCTCACGACTGCGTAATGGATTCTCCCGAACTGGAACGTGTACTACGTATCAAGACAAACTCCTGTCGTGGGGGTATCATCGAGAACATCAACATGAAGGATATCAAGGTAGGTGTTTGCAAAGAGAGCGTACTGAAGATCAACCTCGACTACGAGCATAATGAGGTGTGCTGTCGTGGCAACTACCCAACTGTGCGCAATGTATATATGGAGAACGTCACCAGCGAGAATTCGAAGTATGGTGTACAAATCATTGGACTGGATGAGGACACCTACGTCTATGACGTAAAGGTGAAGAATTGCAAGTTCAATGGTGTAAAGTCAGGCAACTTTTCTTCGGGCAAGACTCGCAACATCACTTTCGAGAATCTCTTCCTAAACGGCAGTTTGGTATTACAGGAGATGCCATACAAGCACTATAGCGAGTGGCTCACCTACTCGGAGATGAAGCGTGTGCCGAAAAGTTATCTTCTTGACTTCTCTACAAAACCCAAATGGAGTTATGTGATGGGCATTGAACTGGAAGGAATGCTCGACACCTATTTTAGATATGGGGGTGAGGACATCCGTCAGTACTGCCAGGAGTATACCGACACGATGATCAATGCCATGGGTGACATCCGTGGCTATGACATCCTGGATTATAACCTCGACAATATCCGCACAGGCCATTTCGTGACTCGTATGTATCAGAAGTGGCCTGAGGCCAAGAATCTAATGGCTATGAAGACGATGATGAAGCAGTTGGAGAACCAGCCGCGCACTATTGCCGACAAGGTATTCTGGCATAAGGCCATCTATGCCTATCAAGTATGGTTAGACGGTATCTTCATGGGGTTGCCCTATCGAGTTCTTACGGTTCCTATTACCACTTCGGCTAAAGATGCCAAAAAGGGTGCCATCACCAGAATCTACGACGATGCCGTAAACCAACTGAAGATTACCTATCAGCGGACACTCGACCCGAACACCAATCTGAATCGTCATGCCTATGACGAAACACGTAACGCATTCTGGGCTGATAAGGAAACTGGTCTCTCACAGCACTGTTGGGGTCGTGCTCAGGGATGGTACACGATGGCACTCATCGAAGTGCTCGATGCACTGCCAGAGGACTATGGCCGCCGTTCTGAAGTCATCGAACTCTTGGTGAAAGATTTCGACGCAATCCTCAAATGGCAGGACAAGGAGACAGGAGTATGGTATCAGGTAATGGATAGTCCTGGCCGTGAAGGCAATTATCTTGAATCTACCTGTTCTGCGATGTTTACTTACGCTCTGTTGAAGGCTTACCGAAAAGGTTATGTAGGTGCTAAATACCGCGATGCCGGCATAAAGGCATACAAAGGCATCATCAACAACTTTATCCGTGTAAATGCCGATAAGACAATCTCACTCACCAACTGTTGTGCAGTTGCAGGCCTTGGCCCGGCTGCAACACCAGAAGTTATCGCTGCCATGAAGAAGGTGAATCCCAAAGGCAGCGTCAACGAGAACAGAAGGCGCGACGGAGGTTATGACTATTATCTCTCCGAACCGATCCGAGACAATGACGCCAAAGGTGTCGGCCCGTTCATCTGGGCTTCGCTCGAAATGGAGGCATTAGGCTACGACACAGAGAATACGACGGCTGCCATCGACAGGCAGGCCGTCGTCACTCGTAACAATCCTGTCATCACCGAGGCCGATCCCCTCGCTTCACTGACTGTCGGCAACGGCCACTTCGCCACAACCGTCGACATCACAGGACTGCAGTCGTTCCCTTTTGAATACGGGGCAGGTGTGCCCCTGACAGCCATGTCCGATTGGGGATGGCATAAGTTCGAAAACACCAACGGCCTGACACCTGCCGAAAGCGAGAAGAGTTTCGATCTGGGTCACGGCCACCCCGAGGTGTACGCCGTAGAATACAAACAAGGCGGTCGCAACCAGCAGGCCACGGAGTATTTTCGTGCGAATCCCCACCGTCTGAACCTTGGCACCATAGGCCTCGATCTCAAGGATGCCAACGGCACCCTACTCCCCCTATCTTCCCTAACTGGCCCTAAACAATCTCTCCATCTCTGGGATGGCGAGATTAATTCCTCTTTCAAAGCCGACGGCGTAGCGGTAGATGTCACGACGGGGGTTCATCCTTCGAAGGATGCGCTCTATGCCAGAATCCAAAGTAATCTATTCAGAGACCGTAGGGCAACAGTGTCCCTTCGGTTTTCATATCCTACAGGAAAGCACTCAGACGACGCCAATGACTGGAGAAAGCCTGAGAGACATCAGTCAGTCATCATCGCCCAAGACGAGCATTCGGCCGTCATCGAGCGAATACTTGACAGCACCAAATACTTTGTCTTGTTGCAATGGGAAGGCCAAGCAAATCTTCAAGAATGCGACCGTCATCACTTCGAACTCAGCACAGCAGATAACGTGCTGACCTTCTCTGCCGAGTATTTCCCAGAGAGTCCTCAGGCCCCATACTCATCTTTCGAATACGATCAATATCACAAGGCCACCCAACGCCACTGGCATCAGTGGTGGGGAAAAGGGGCCTTCACAGACTTCTCACAGTGTAAAGACCCACGAGCCCAGGAACTGGAGCGTCGCGTCGTGCTTTCCCAATACCTCACGCAGGTCAACTGCGCCAACAGCATTCCCCCACAGGAGACAGGCCTTACCTATAATTCCTGGTTCGGCCGTCCGCATCTTGAGATGACGTGGTGGCATGCCGTTGACTTCGTTCTATGGAATCGGCCTGAGGTGTTAGAGCAGATGCTCAAGTGGTATAACGAGACAGCCTACCCCGTGGCCCGTCAGATAGCAGAGCGACAAGGATTCAAGGGCGTGCGTTGGATGAAGATGACCGACCCTTGGGCTGGCGAGGCTCCCTCGAATATCGGCTCTTTCCTTATCTGGCAACAGCCGCATTACATCTACTTTGCCGAAGAGATGTATCGTGCCAATCCCTCTGTCGAGACACTTCAGAGATACGGAGAGATGGTTGAATCAACAGCAACGTTCATGGCCGATTTCGCCCGTTACGACAAGAATACGGGTCGTTACAATCTCAAGGGAGCCACCGCCATGCAGGAGAGCATGTCAAAGGACTTCAGTTATAATCACCCCTTCGAACTGGCATTTTGGCAATATGGCCTCAGCATCGCCAATCTATGGCGCGAACGACATGGCCAGGAGCGTCATGCCCAGTGGGATCACATCCTCAGCGACCTTTCTCCCCTCCCCGAACAGAACGGCATCTATACCGCTGGCATGCCGATGCCCACTGCCTCCACAGAGACATTTGCCGAGAAAAGTCGCAGTGACCATCCTGCAGTCCTCGGAGCCTGTGGCATGCTACCAAGCGGAAAAATGCCTTACACCTTATTATATAATAAAGAGAAGATGAATCAAACCCTCAACTGGGTGATGCAGAACTGGAACTGGCAGAGCACCTGGGGCTGGGACTACGGTATGATGGCCATGGCTGCCGCACGTCTCGGAGAGCCGGAGACCGCCCTTAATGCCCTGCTCATCGACACCCAGAAGAATACCTATCTTAAGAACGGCCATAACTTCCAGACCGCAGAGCGCCTGCGCTGCTATCTCCCCGGCAACGGGGCTCTGCTCTCTGCCGTCGCCATGATGTGTGCAGGCTGGGATGGCTGTCAGGAACCCCACAATCCCGGTTTCCCGAAAGACGGGCAATGGGATGTACGCTGGGAAGGACTTCAAAGAATGCAATAAAAGACAATAAACAATAGACAAATGAGAAAGAAGAGTAATTTCCTTTGGGCGATGCTGATCGCTATCTGCCCGATACCATTCTCTGCTTGCAGCAGTGTCGACAACCCTGTTGCCATCATCGATCCTGATCCGACGCCAACACCGGAACCGGAAGAAGAGATAACTGAGATCACCGCCCCGGCCTTCCCTGGAGCCGAAGGACATGGACGTTATGTCACTGGTGGCCGTGGTGGAGAAGTGCGTCATGTCACCAACCTCAATGACAAAGGTGAAGGCTCGTTGCGGGCTGCTGTCAATGGAAACAATAAGAAGATAGTGGTCTTCGACATCTCCGGTATCATCGCACTGGAGTCTGACCTGGTCATCGGTGCTAATACCACAATAGAGGGGCAGACGGCTCCTGCCCCAGGTATTACAGTGAGATACCAGACAGTCAGGCCAAGCGACAACAACATCATCCGCTTCCTCCGTATCCGTCGTGGAGAGGAAAAAGATGTAAACGATGGCGCTGACGCCATTTGGCAGCGACAGAAAGACGGTATCGTGCTAGACCACTGTTCCTTCAGTTGGAGCATCGACGAGATTGCCTCGTTCTACGACAACCAGCACTTCACCATGCAGTGGTGTACGCTCGGTGAGGCCCTTGCCAATCCAGGACATAGCAAGGGCGAACACAGTTATGGTGGAATCTGGGGCGGTAAGGGCGCATCCTTCCACCACAATTTCCTCTGTCACATGCAGAACCGTGTGCCCCGTTTCTGTGGTGCACGCTACAACTGGGACAAGTACGACACAGAGAAATATGCCAATAGTATTCAGGCTGAGATTGTAGACTTCCGTAACTGTGTGATGTACAACTGGGGCGGAGGAAATGGCTGTTATGGCGGTACTGGTGGCGGTAACATCAATATTGTAAACAACTACTACAAGGCCGGTCCTGCTACAAACAACAAAACTCGTGTCACACAGATTTCCGTGGCGACATCCAGTAATGCGTCTGGTTCAGACTTCATGGGGTATTGTTCTCGGTATTATATCAACGGGAACTATGTGACTGCTGCTGGCAACAAGGCAGAAAACTATGATTGGCAGGGCGTTATCTATGATGCAGGCACATCCATCATCGATGGTGAACACTATATCCCTGACACCAAGCACATGTACGGCGAAAGTATAAAATACCGCAAGAACTCCAAGGATGAAGACTGCGTAATTATCAAACTCGACAATGAAGTAGAGACTGGTAAGGTGACCACCCACTCTGCCCAAAATGCTTACCAACAAGTCTTAACCTATGCAGGTGCTTCACTCTATCGTGACGATGTCGATGCTCGTTACATGAAAGAGGCTGCAGACGGCACGACTACCTATACAGGCTCTGCAGAGAAAACCGGTGACGGTAAAGCCATCGCCCACCGCCCTGGTATCATCGACTTTGTGAAAGATCAGGGTGAATACACGCTAGAGAGCAATGGCCGTCCTGACAATTTCGATACCGACAGCGACGGTATGCCCGATGCATGGGAAACGGCCAACGGTCTTGATCCCCAATCCAACGATGCTGCAGAATATACACTTGACAAACATGGTTTCTATACCAACGTGGAGGTATATTGCAACAGCCTTGTGGAGGAAATCATGAAGGCTGAAAATGATAATGCAGATAGTCGGGTAGATGAATATTATCCAAGAATTAAATAACATAATCACATAAATTCTAAGAAAACATGTTAAAACTATCATTACAAAGAACTGCTTGTTTGTGGCTGTTATGCCTGCTCACTGGTTTCGTCAAGGCCCAGGATGTGACTGCTACCTGGAATTTCCAAGACGAAGAAACCATTTCGCAATTAATCGCAGCATCTGAAAGTACCGAGTCAGACACGATTAAGATCAATGGTATTGATTTTATTATCGAGGCTAACGGGAATAAGATTGAGGCTGCCCTAAGCGGAATTAAAACGGATGACGGTGTGACTTTTAAGGTTCAGGTCGAGAGCAATCTCGATATCGTTACTGTCAATGGCGGAGAGGATTTCGCCTATACTATTGGAGACATGGCTGCTGTCGAGGCTAATACGAATTATTCGCCAACAGAAACTGACGTAAATAACGGCTATGTGATGATTGTCAATAATGGTGGAAGCCTGTTAAGCATCAGCGCAGTTCAGAAAGAGAAGCCAAAACCTTTAGATCCACCCGCTCTCGATGCTCTGACCATCAATGGTACGAAATACGCAGTTGAGACACTATTCGGCCAAACTTATGAAGCAGAATTAGTAATCGACTTTGACGATGTAATGGTCAGCGCCAGCAACCCTGTCACTGCTATTGCTAAGACGGGAGCGATAGAGTCTATCACCTATGATGGTGACGACACAAAATGTACAGTCATCATTACCATGAGTTCCGAAGACATGCAGACAGTACAATATAAATTGAACATTAAACAGAAGCCCAGTGCTAAACTGACCTATTATGACAGCGACGGTATCACTGTGTTAGGTGAGTCACGCCGTGAGTTAGGTGCGATTATCGACCATTTTGATGTCAACTTCGATGCTGTCACAGTGGAAGAAGGTTATAAAATGCGCGGATGGTATCATGAACCAGACGGTGGATTAAGATACACCATTGGCGAAACTGTCAACACAAATATCAGTCTCTACGCCATTACGACAGCCATAGAAGAAGCCAGCACATCAGCCATTTATGATTTTAACCTGACCGACATCTATTTTGACCCTGCCAACCATGAGGCATTTAATCCTAAAGGTGATGGGTTTCATTGGTTCGACGATGTACATGGATGGGCTTTTAAAGACGGGAACCAGATTGACTTACTCGTTGGGCCAAAAGCCACTATAAGCATCAAGTTATGTCAGGAAAACGACAACGATACTATCCTCATCAAATCCGAAGCGGGCGATACGCTATCCATCCTCAAAACAGATGTTAAAGATGATGGAGATATCGTCAACTATATGTATAATGGTGAAGGGGGGACCATATCACTGTTTATTAAGACGTCTACCGAAGTAAAGATTCATGGTATCAGGATTATTAATACGGCTGAAACAAACTACACCAATATAGGTAATTGGTTTATTGTCAGCCCTGGTGATGCCAAGAGTTTTTTAGAAGTTGTCGACTTAGCCAACACACTCAATTCTACCAAGAATACCGAGCGCCTTTATATTTTCCTGCCAAAAGGAACATATGACCTTGGGGATACTGTGGAAACAACAATCAGTGGACACAATATTTCCATTATTGGCGAGTCTCCAGACAGTACCATCATTGTCACCGCCCCAAATTATGATAATGAAGGGTTAGGCACTGCTGACTTATTAAAGAATACCTCGACCAATCTCTATCTACAAGATCTGACTCTGAAGAATGCGTTTGAGTATTACGAATCAGATTCACAAGGTGCTGCAGCATCGTTTAATGACTTAGGCAACTATACCATCGGAAAGAATGTCAGGATGCTGTCTTACGAAGGTACATATTACAGCATGAACAACAGGTTACAGTCATATTGGGACGAATGCGATTTCCATGGTACCACAGACTTCATCTGCGGTGGTGGAGACATACGTATTTTCAACTCTACTCTCTCTTTGGAGCCACGCTTCACTAATGGAGGCGGCACCCGCATGATTGTCGCACCTCGCACTCTGACACAGTTCGGTTATGTATTTGACAGCTGTAAAGTAGTAGACCTCTCCGAAGGTAAAGGTGCGTGGAGTTTTGGACGTACCTGGAGCAACCAGCCTATCGCCGTCTATTTGAACACCCAACTCGACGATAACGCCGAGAATACTCTTGTAGACACCCGCTGGACAGAAGAAGGTAGAACGAACACAGATCCGGAAGTGTTTGGTGAATACAACACGATGGATATCAACGGTGTAGACATAACACCTGAAACGAATACCATCAAAGTCAAATCTAGTTTCCAGACCATCCTTAATGCCAGTATGGCTTCCGCCTTCACATATGAAAAAATGTTCTCGGACAATGCTGAAAAGAAATGGGATCCCGCTAAGTTCACAGCACAAATAGCAGCGCCAGAAGATGCGCGATACGACAATGGCGTCATCACATGGACGGCTGTAGACGGAGCGACAATATACGCTTTGTTTATGAACAATACATTCCTCACAATGACGAATGAAACATCATACAACGTTGAAGTCAATCCCGATCTTGATCGGTTGTCTATCCGTTCTGCCAATGCGATGGGAGGATTCGGTCCAAAAGCCCATGTTGCAGGAACGACCGGCATTCAGACAGTCAAGAGAAATGCAGACAACGATATCATTTACAACCTCCAGGGTGTAAGAGTCAAGAAACCTGGTAAGGGTATTTATATCATCAACGGCAAAAAGACCATCGTGAAATAATACCCATTCTTTATTATTATAAATAAGGTGTAGGCGCATAGTCTACACCTTATTTCATGGTTACACGTTTTAACAATTTTGCAAACGTTTACGTGTAGATTTTAGCAAATATTGTGCATTTATTGCTCAAAACCAAGTAATTTTGCATCAGATATGTGCTATGGATGTGTTAAAATTACTTATAATAGCAAATTATCATTGCATATTTGCCCATTTATTAGTATATTTGCAAAGAAATAGCGACTAACGAAATAAAACAAATTTATAATAATAACTAATTCATAACTAATTATGCAAGGTAATTTTAAAGCGTTCCGCATCGCGCTGATGTTGGTATTGAGCCTTTTCATAGGCACTGTATCAGCCCAGACGGTGACAGGAAATGTGGTCGATGAAACGGGCGAGGCCGTCATCGGCGCTACTGTAATGGAGAAAGGTACCAAGAATGCCACTGTGACTGACTTCGACGGTAACTTCACCATTAAGATGGAAGGCGGCAATGTACTGACGATTTCATACATCGGTATGCAGTCGCAGGATGTTAATGTCGCAGGTAAGACAAACGTCAACGTCGTTTTAAAGGAAGATGCCACAACCCTTCAGGATGTAGTGGTCGTGGGTTACGGAACCATGAAGAAGCAGGACTTGACTGGTTCTGTATCATCCGTGAACACTGAGCAGTTGAATGCCAAAGGTGCTCCCTCTGTGCTTGGTAACCTGCAAGGTAGTAATCCTGGTGTGAACATCACACAGTCATCTGGACGTGGTGGCAGTTACAACATTGAAATCCGTGGTAAGTCGTCAATCAACTCTTCCACCACCCCACTCTATGTGGTTGACGGTGTGATGTGTGATGATATCGACTGGCTGAACCCACAGGATATTGACCGTATTGATATTCTGAAAGACGCTTCTTCTACCGCCATCTACGGTAGCCGCGCCACGGCAGGTGTCGTGATGGTGACCACTAAAGGTGGTACGACCGTGAAGAAGGATCAGAAGCCCACCATCAGTTACGACGGATACTACGGTTGGTCCAAGACCGCCCGTATGCCAGAATTCATGGATGGACAACAATTCTACAATTTCCGTTTCATGAAGTTCCTCACCTATGCTGGTAATGGCGCTGTAGCCACATCAGCCAACTCTTCTCACCCTGTCTATCAGATTGGCGGTACCATCCTCGAGCAGTGTCTTCTTCGTGAGGCTGAGGGTTCTGGTGCATACCGCATGAAAGAAATGTTGGCTAGCGGCAACACCACTAACTGGCCTGATATGGTAACACAAAATGGTAGCCAACAGAATCACTATCTGGCCGTCAGCGGCGGTAGCGAGGCTATAAACTATCACATGGGTGTAGGTTACAATGGTGAGGAAGGTATCTACAAAGGCGACAAGTCGAACCGTATTAACTTCAAGGGAAGCCTCGATGCCAAGATCAACAAGGTATTAAGTGCAGGCTTCAGTGTCAACGGAGCAAGAATCAAGAATGAATATGCAAACGACGCTGCTGTTCAAAGTGCTTACCGCATGAATCCCTATATGGTTCCTTACGATGCTGAAGGAAATCTCAATGCCAAGCCAGGAAACAGCACTGCATTGCATACCAGTTCTTATCAGTTCTCTGATGAGCCGAACCCACTGCTGAAGATGAAGAGTTCTTACGAACAGCGTGAGACTTGGCGCGTATTAGGTAACTTCTACCTCAAGTTCGACATTATCAAGGGTCTCGACTTCAAGACAACCTTCTCACCAAGTTACACTTATTACCGCAATGGATACTTCGAGGGTTATAAGGATGAGAATGGCAATTACTACGATTCTGGTCTGTCGGCTAATGCTGCTGAACTCACCAATCACCGTGGTTTCTCTTGGACATGGGATAATATCATCAACTATAACACCACCATTGCCAACGATCATAGTATCGGTGCCATGCTTCTGTTCTCACAACAGGCTTCCAACACAGAAAAGACTTATTGGGCTGCAACAGAAGTGATGGAGAACACAGACTGGTGGAACATGGGTACTGGAACCTATAATGCTGATGACTCTTACACATCCTATACAGAGAACAGCATGACCTCTTATGCCCTGCGTCTGAACTACAGTTACAAGAGCCGCTACCTGCTGACAGCAACAGTCCGTCGCGACGGTAGTTCGAAGTTTACCAAAGATAACCGTTGGGGTACTTTCCCATCCGTCGCTCTCGCTTGGCGTTTGTCTGAAGAGTCATTCATGCAGAAATTCAACTGGCTCAGCAACCTGAAACTCCGTTTATCATACGGTGTTACAGGTAATAACGACGGTATTGGCAACTATGCTACTCAGCAGACCGTTTCCAGTCCTATCTACTATCCATTCGGAAGTACTTACAAGACGGGCTATACGGCTTCGAGCATCGTGAACAAAGACCTGAAGTGGGAGACCTCTACTGAGTATAACGCCGGTATCGATTTCGGTTTCTTTGGCGGTCGCATCAACGGTAGCATCGATGTCTATCAGAAGACCTCTAAGGATCTGCTCTATACCGTTGCCCTCCCACTTGAGTCAGGAGGCGGTACCATGACCACAAACATCGGTTCTGTACGCAATACTGGTATCGAAATTGCATTAACGACTATCAATGTGGAGAATAAGGACTGGCACTGGGAAACCACCTTCACCTTCGCTGCCAATAAGAATAAGGTACGTGAAATCAACGGTACTGGTGACAAGGTGCTCAGTTCTGGCATCACCACAGGAAGTTTGTTTATCGGTTCTTCAGTCAACAACACTTATGCTTATGAGTGGGGTGGTGTTGTTTCTGACCGTGACATGATTGTTCCTGACAATCAGGCAGCAAGAAATGCAGGTCTGAAACCAGGTTCTACCATCAAGGAGTACGACTATTTCTTCAAGGCTTACGGTCTTACAGAGGGTCAGCCTTGGGTTATTGACCAGAACGGCGATGGCACTCTGAATGAGGATGATCGCGTTATCAAGAGTATGGATCCAAACTGGACTGGTAGTTTCACATCCAACCTCACTTGGAAGAATTGGGACTTCTCATTCTCTCTCTATGCTAAGGTGGGTTATAAAGTATACTCATCCTTCCTGACCAGCAACATTCTGGAATTAGGCGACCGCGGCCGTCAGAAGTTGAACATGGACTGGTACATTCCTGCTGGTACGCTGATCGACTGCGACGGTGTGAACGAGGATGGAACATACATCAACCCGAAATATCAGGAGACCACTCACTATGGTGAGTATCCCTTCCCCAACAATGGCGGTAGCAGCAGCGGCGTGGGTCGTCAGTCTTCCGAATGGAACATCGCCAAGGGCATCTCCACTGCATCCTTCATGAAGGTGAAGAACATCACCTTAGGCTATACCTTCGACAAGAACTTCCTCAACAAGTTCGGTTGTAAGCACCTCCGCCTCTATGCTACAGTCACCAACCCATTCGTCTTCACCAGTTACAAAGGCTTCGATCCTGAGTGGGCCAGCGCCGGTGTCAAGCAGGATGGTCCTAGCACTATCAACTATCAGGTTGGTGCAAGCATTAAGTTCTAAGAGACAGAAGTTAAGAAGTTAATGAAGTAAAAGAAGTAAAGAAGATATGAAAAAGAATATATTATTATCAGTGATTGCCGCCCTCTTTGCAGGTTTCACTCTAACAGCCTGCAGCGACTTCCTGGAAGCCGAGAACAAGACGGCAGGCGGACAGACTGCAGATGATGTCTTTGGCAAGGACGCCTCATCGCTGCTGACCGCAGCATACAGCAGTCTGAAATCATACGGATTCAGTGAAGACCTGTTCTGCAGAGGTACAGACCTCTATATCCACACCCGTGGTAAGTCAGTTTCAAATTTCGATACTTATACGTTCTCTGCCGAGGACAACACGATCAAGAACTTGTATTCAAACCTTTTCAAGACGATCAACCTGGCAAATGGTGTGATTTCTTATGCAGGGGCTGATTCACAGTTAGGCCAGGAGGCACGTTTCCTCCGCAACTACGGCTACTACATGCTGACCCAGCATTTCGGTGGAGTACCTTATATTACGGAATATATCAATGGAGCAGAGACCAACTATCCTCGTACTGCACTGAGCGAAGTATACAACGCCATGATTGAAGATTTGACGAGTCTCTATAACAATTCTTCTCTGGCAGCCCAGAGCCATGAAGGCAAAGCCAGCAAACAGGCTGTTGCTGCTCTGCTGGCCAAAGTGTATCTGGCAGCAGGTTGGGATCTTGACACCTCTCTTAGTAGTGCAATAGACGGATCCTACAATGTCAACAGCACCTCTCATTTCTCGCAGGCTGCCGCTTGGGCTGAGAAAGCCATTAATGGTGTAAGTCTTACGATGTCATTTGAAGACAAGTGGTCACCATTCCATGAGGGCAACGAAGAGGAGATCTTCTCCATCCAGTATGAGCGTACAGGCTTCCCTGGTGACATTATTGATGGAGGACATGCCATGAGCGGTGCATTCGGCGGCTACTATGGAGCCTATGATGCCAGCGGTATCAAAGGTGTCAGTTCCGATGACTGCCAGTCAGAAAAGAGCATGTACCTGTTTGAGAAGGGTGACACTCGCTATGCTGCCACTTACATGATGGTTATGTACAACTCTAAGAAGGATGCCAGTGGCCAACCGACATGGGGTACAGAGGGTTACTATGCTTACTACAATGCAACAGAAGCAGAGAAAGCCAAGATGGCTATCTGTAAAGTTTACTTCCCTCATTACTACACAGAGGCAGAGGTTCAGGCTTGGATCGACGAGCATGAGAGCCAACTTATTGCTGATAAAGATGTGTATGTCAACGCAGATGTTCGTGTTTCTCTCTTGACATTGCCACAAGTGACCAACTGGGTCTACGTTCAGGATGCTAATGGTAACGCCAGTTGGACAAAGTCAAAGGTTGCAATTGCCGACTACAATGCACAGACCAGCAATGGTGCCTGTGTGAAGAAATTCGATGATGCTGCTGCCGACTTCACCAACAAGAGCAACGACTACCGTGATATCGTACTCTTCCACGTCAGCGACATGTACCTGATTGCTGCTGAGGCCTATCTGATGGCTGGTCAGAGCGCTCAGGCACTGGAGAAGATCAATGCCGTCCGCGGCCGTGCTGGTCTGCCCGCCCTCGCATCATTCAGTGCTTATCAGCCCGAGTATGCCACGACTGGCAGTTTCACCATCAAGGACATCGACCTCATTCTCGACGAGCGTGCCCGCGAACTCTATGCCGAAGGACACCGTTGGATGGACCTCCGCCGCACCAAGCAGTTGGTTCGTTACAATGTAGAGTTCAGTGAGTATATTGCCAACGAAGCAGCCATGGCTAACAACAAGGGTGAGATCAAGTGGTATCGTCCTATTCCCGCCAACGAGATTAGTGCCAACACGGCCATCTCTATCGAAGACCAGAATCCTGGCTATTAATCTCATTAAGGTTTAACAACTAAAAGAAAGAAGAAAATGAAGAAATACATCTTTTCAGTAATTGCCGCTCTCGCACTTAGTTGCACCTTCGTAGCATGCGGTGATGACAACGATGATCCGAAAATCAACTACGATACGACTGCGGCACAAGGTTCTGCCGGTTCCTACAGTGGCACATGGACTCGTACTGGTGATGAAGGTAGTGATACCTACAATGGAAGTATCACTCTGACAGCCGGCAATGGAGCCAATGCGACCAGCGTTACTTTCTCCTGCCCAGATGCATCTCTTGATGCCACATCCACGGCTAACGTCTGGCATTCCAACTATGGTTACCAGTTCTTCAACCAGACAGCAAGTGCTGCCAATGGTCTGGGAGCATCATTCTCTGGAAGGATCGATGAATCTGGCAACATGACTGCCTCATTCACCATCAGCCAGAAGGTGGGCCGCAAGAACTATGAATTTGTTTACGAGTTCATTGGAAAGAAATAGAGTTTATTTACAAAAGGAGGGAAGCAATACACTTGCTACCCCTCCTTTTATAATCTTTTAAGCAAAAAAAAACTCTAAATCTTTGCATATTCAAAAATAAAGATTTAACTTTGCAACGGATTAAACCCTTTTATACTAATTATAAACTAAAATTTTAAATTTATGAAGAAAATTTTACTTAGCGCTGCTGCTATCTTTGCAGCAATGAGCATGAACGCGCAGGAATTCTGCTCTTTCAATCCAGACAACGCTCTGAATCTGGACGCTGAAAACGGTACTGCACTGACTGCAGGAACTGTTATTGGTGAAACTACTAGTATCGTAGCCAAGATCGGTGCCGATGACACCTACAAGCCTCAGTCTGCTACATTCACCGCAAATGGTGAAATCATTTCTGGTGGTCTGCAGGGAGCAAGCAACCCAAAGGATGCTGATGGTGGCACACCTGCTACCACTCTGATTCAGCCAGCCAGCGGTGCTTTCCTCGTATTCGAGGCAAAGGCTGACGGTTTCCTCTATGTGATGCACAAGGCTTCTTCGAACAAGGCTTACACCGTGTTTGAGGAAGGAACAGCTATCAGTTACACCTTTGCAGCTATTGGCGATGCATCTTCACTTCTCGGAGGTGTTTACTCATTTACTCTTCCCTACGAGGTTGAGAACGAGCAGTTCGTTGTGAAGAATGCCGTCGAGTGGGCTGAGCAGGAGTTCCTGAAGAGCACCAATCCCGACGCTTATGCAGCAAACTGGAAAGAGGAGACTGCTGACGATGGCACAACAAAGCAGACCTGGGATCCCGCTATTAAGATCAACGGTCTTGGTGTAATTAAGTTCCCCGTTTACAAGGACTGCAAGTACATCGTGAACGCTAATGGCTCTAAGATTACTGCCGCTGGCTTCGCATTCAGCACAGAGGACAACGTTCTCATTCAGTCTGACGATGTTGTTATCTACAAGGGTGAAGGCGCAGCAGAACCTGTTAAGAAGGTTTACAGCGTAATCGGCACCATCAATGGCAACTGGGATGTTGATACAGATATGAAGTTAGAGGATGGTCTTTATACAGTTACTTTCGAAAACATTGCTGCTGGTACTTATGAGTGGAAGATTCGCCAGGATCATGAATGGACAATCAACTGGGGTGACAATGGTGACGGCACAGGTGTACAGGATGGCAAGAACTTCATTGCTGAACTGCCCGAGGGAAGTTCAATGAAGATCACGTTCGATCCTGCCACTGCTGCAATCAACGCTTACGTTGTAGGTGGTGCTATCGAGCCTCAGCCTGCTGGTGGCGTTATCTGGGAAGGCGATGGTTCTGCAGGTGCTGTAAGTTGGAATGGCACATATCGCTTCGCCCTTGAGGGCCACGATGGTGCTAGCGAGTGTATCGCTGAGATTCCTCAGGCTACTTGGGACAAGATGATGACTGAGACCTTCTATGTAGACCTTGAGGCAGCTACACCTCAGGTTCGTATCACCAACGGTTGGTGGGATGTAGAATGGGTTGGTGGTGACATTCAGCCAGGCAATGAACTGCTTACCGACAATGGCGACGGTACATTTACTCTCAAAGTTGAACTCGCCAATCAGCCTGACTTGGTAGCAACTCTGCTCGACAAGCACCTGCTCTTCACTGGTGCCAACTACACTCCAATTAAGATTTACTTCGCAGGTGGTGAGACTGCTATCAACTCTGTGAAGAAGGCTGCTAATGCTGACGACGCTATCTACAACGTCGCTGGTCAGAAGGTGAATGCTTCTTACAAGGGTCTGGTTATCAAGAACGGCAAGAAGTACATCCAGAAGTAATCCGCTACTTATACATAAGTAAGTAATCTCAGGGGAGTATCGCTCAAACGATGCTCCCCTTCTTTTTTAATACAAAACATAGAAAACGTATTGTGTCCTTGCGACTTTATATCGAAAAGCCTTTGCCATATCGGAAATAATGTGTAACTTTGCAACATGATACTAACTGCACTCATATGCATCCTGCCCTACCTTGCCAATGGGGTAATAGACACTACCGACATCGCATCATTGGGACTGACGATGACGGAGGACACTCAGACAGTGACCATCTTCTCGCCATCCGAAGAGGGCAACCACTACGCCAATGGTGTGGTGATGACGGCCTTTAAGGGCAGGCTCTACTGCATGTGGCAGAGTTCTGAAACTGACGAGGATGCTCCGGAGACCTGCGTGATGTATAGCCAGAGTTGTGACGAAGGCCTCACATGGTCGCAGCCCGCCCTATTGGCAGCAGCCAATGACAGCAGTTACTGCACCTCTGGCGGATGGATCAGCACGGAGGACACGCTCACTGCCTTTATCAACATATGGCCCAGGAATCTGCAGCCCGTTGGCGGCTACACCTATTATATAAAAAGTAAGGATGGCATAGCATGGAGTGCTCCCGAACCAGTCAGAATGGCAGACGGACTACCCATGACAGGTGTTATCGAACAAGACCCCTACCCTATGCCCGATGGCAGAATTATTGGTGCAGTCCATTTCCAGCCAGGTCTTCATGTCTCTCCTGTCTATACTGATGACAAGACTGGGGTGAGTGGCTGGCAAAGGGCAGATATCAATAGTCACGACAGAGGCAAACAGTCGCGAGAACTGGAGCCGAGCATCTACCAGCAAAAGGACGGCACACTGGTGATGGTCTTCCGTGACCAAAACAGCACCTATCGGAAGATGGCCTCACTGAGCAATGACCGAGGCGAGACATGGACAGAGCCCGCCGTCACCAATATCCCTGATGCCCGAGTGAAGCAGAGTGCCGGCAATCTGCCCGATGGCACAGCCTATTTAGTAGGTTGTCCGACAGGTTCGAAGCGCCGTTATCCCCTCGTTGCACTCTTCAGCGACGATGGCATCCGCTTCGACAAAGCCATACTACTCAGGGCGGGCGTCTCCGACCTCCAGTCCCAGCGGTATCCCGGCAAGGCCAAGACCCTCGGCTACAGTTACCCTAAGTCGATGGTTTATAATGGCAAACTCTACATCAGTTACTCCACCAACAAGGAAGACGTAGAGTGCACCATCTGGTCATTCAAATAGGCCATACATAAACAATTTCAGCCCCCATACGGAAAGACCATTGAAAATAATCGGGCAATTGCTTGGCACAATAAAAGAAATCATGTAACTTTGCAACCAGACTACTAAAAATCAGGAATAGATATGAGAAGACCAAATAGCAAATGGATGCAGAGATTGATAGTGACACTTTTCTCTCTTCATTCTACAATCTTTACTCTCTCCGCAGAGAACTATCCATATCGCAGTGACTACCTATGGCTGACGATGCCCGATCATGCCGATTGGCTCTACAAGGTTGGAGAGAAGGCGAAGGTGGAAGTCACCTTCTGCAAGTATGGTATTCCACAGGATGTGGAGGCCAGTTATGAGATTGGTCCTGACGAGATGCCAGCCACCAGCAACGGAAAGGTGAAACTGAAGAACGGGCGTGCCACCATCGATATGGGAACGATGAAGAAGCCAGGATTCCTGGACCTGAGACTGAAGGCCACCGTTGACGATAAGACCTACGAACACCATGTGAAGGTGGGGTTCTCGCCGGAACAGTTGAAACCATATACGAAGAATCCTCAGGACTTCGATGCCTTCTGGCAGAAGAATCTCGAAGAAGCCAGAAAGACACCAATACATGTGGACTGCAAGAAAGTGGAGCAGTATTGCACTGACGAGACGGATGCCTATCTGCTTAAGATACGCACAGACAGCCGCCACTGCATCTATGGTTATCTGACAAAGCCATCTGTAAACTGTAAACTGTCATCTGTAAACAAAAAACACCCCGTTGTGCTCTGCCCGCCTGGTGCCGGCATCAAGACCATCAAGGAGCCAATGCGCAGCATCTTCTATGCAAAGAACGGATTTATCCGTCTGGAGATTGAAATCCACGGGCTGAACCCCGAGATGACCGAAGAGCAGTTCAAGGAAATATCTATGGCCTTCTCTGGTGAGAATGGCTATGTGGAGAATGCACTCGACGACCGCGACAACTATTATATGAAGCATGTCTATACTGGATGTGTAAGGGCCATCGACTATCTCTGCTCACTTCCGGAGTGGGATGGCAAAAACGTCTTCGTACAAGGTGGTAGTCAGGGCGGTGCCCTCGCTCTGATTACGGCAGCCCTCGACAAACGGGTGACGGCCTGTGTGGCTAACCACCCCGCACTGAGCGACGTAGCAGGCTATTTAGACAACCGTGCCGGAGGCTGGCCTCACATGAACCGCGAGCACAACATGTTGACGCCACAGAAAGTAGAGACCTTGCAGTATTATGATGTGGTAAACTTCGCCCGCCGCATCACCTGCCCTGTCTATCTGACTTGGGGCTATAACGACAATGTCTGTCCGCCGACAACAAGTTATATCGTGTGGAACCTGATTACGGCTCCCAAGGAGGCACTCATCACGCCCATTAATGAACACTGGACTACGTCAGAGACCAACTACGGGCAGATGCTGTGGCTGAAAGGGAAAATAAATTTTTAAGAAGTATCTATAATAGAAGTATCTATAATAAACAATAGTCATTATGCTGAAGAAACTACTAGACATGTTTGTGCTGGGGCTATGCGCTACGACGGCTTACGCCCAACTACCCTACCAGAATGCGACCCTTTCTGCTGCTGAAAGAGCCGATGACCTGCTCGGCCGTCTGACCCTCGAAGAGAAAGCCAGCCTGATGATGGACCGTTCACCAGCCATCCCACGATTAGGCATTCCCCAGTTCGAGTGGTGGAACGAGACACTCCACGGCGTAGGGCGAAATGGTATTGCCACGGTATTCCCCGTCACCATGGGCTTGGCAGCCACATGGGATGACACATTAGTCTACAGAATCTTCACAGCCGCCAGCGACGAGGCCCGCGCCAAGAATACGGAGGCACGACGAAAAGGTGAGATGGCGCGCTACAGAGGTCTCTCATTCTGGACGCCGAACATCAATATCTTCCGCGATCCCCGCTGGGGTCGAGGACAGGAGACCTACGGCGAGGACCCCTATCTGACGGCAAAGATGGGACTGGCTGTGGTACGGGGCTTGCAAGGAATGACCTATGACGGGAAAGATATCTTGTTTACAGTTGACGGTTTACAGTTTACAGATGATTACACTAAAGGATCAGAAGGGCTTGCCAGCAAATCAACTGTAAACCGTAAACTGTCAACTGTAAACTACAGAAAACTCCTCGCTTGTGCCAAGCACTATGCCGTGCATAGCGGACCAGAGTGGAACCGCCACTCCTTCAATATCGAGGCACTGCCGGAGCGAGACCTGTGGGAGACCTATCTGCCTGCCTTCAAGGCCCTGGTGCAAGAGGGCGACGTAAAGGAGGTGATGTGTGCCTACCAGAGCATCGACGGAGAACCCTGCTGCGGCAACACCCGCTACCTACAGCATATACTGCGCGACGACTGGGGATTCCAAGGCATCGTCACCAGCGACTGCGGAGCCATTGATGACTTCTTCAAGCCCAACCGCCACAACTTCGTAAAGACATCGACAGAGGCGTCTGCCCATGCCGTCATCGCCGGAACCGACGTGGAATGCGGCAGCATCTATAAGTCACTGCCTGAGGCTGTCAAGGAAGGCAAGATTACTGAGGAACAGATCAACACCTCGCTTAGAAGACTGCTACAAGCCCGCTTCGAACTCGGCGACTTCGACCCAGACTCGCTGGTGGAATGGACGAAGATACCCATGAGCGTAGTGGCCTCCGAAGCCCATAAGCAACTGGCTCTCGATGCCGCACGCAAGAGCATCGTCCTGCTGAAGAACGACGGCATCCTACCATTGGAGAACCGGAAATCGGCAAATGGCAGAATAGCGGTGATGGGACCTAATGCCAACGACTCTACCATGCTCTGGGGGAACTACAACGGACAGCCCACCCATACCACTACCATCCTGCAAGGCATCCGCCAGTATCTGCCCCAGGCTAAGTTTGTGCAAGGCTGCACATGGACCCGCGACGAGGTGCCCACCAGCATGTTCGGACAGATTGTCACCGATGACGGACGCCCTGGCCTGCAGGCCAACTACTGGAACAACGAACACATGCAGGGCTTCCCCGCCTTCGCCGTTCGTATCACGGAACCGATACATCTGGATAACGGCGGCAACACTGTCTTTGCTCCTGGTGTGAATCTGGAGCATTTCTCTGCACGCTATCAAGGTATATTTCGCCCCCAGCAAGACGGGGAGGTGTCCATCGACATACTCAACGACGACTTCGTCCAACTGGTGTTCAATGGCGACACACTCATTCGGCGCCTGAACGGCCACGGCGTACGTGACTCTCATGCCAAGTATCAGGTGAAGGCAGGACAAGACTATCCCATCGAACTGATCTATGCCCAGATGACGGGCCACGCCATGCTGCAGTTCGACCTCAGCATGAACGACAACCTCTCACACGAGGAGCGGCTGGCACAAGTGAGAGATGCCGACGTTGTCATCTTCGTAGGTGGCATCTCACCCCGCCTGGAGGGTGAGGAGATGAAAGTCGATGCCCCCGGCTTCAAAGGAGGCGACCGTACGGACATCGAACTGCCACTGGTGCAGCGCCAATGGCTGGCCGACCTGAAACGTGCCGGCAAACAGGTGGTCTTCGTGAACTGCTCAGGATCGGCCTTGGCACTGACACCGGAATTAGAGTCCTGCGATGCCATCCTACAGGCATGGTATGGCGGCGAGCAAGGGGGCAAGGCCGTAGCAGAAGTACTCTTCGGCGACTTCAACCCCTCAGGCAAACTGCCCATCACCTTTTATAAGAACGTGAGCCAACTGCCCGACTTCCTCGACTATACGATGAAGGGACGCACCTACCGCTATTTCGATGGAGAACCGCTGTTCCCCTTCGGCTACGGACTGAGTTATACGACGTGGCAGGTGGATGGCGGAAGGTGGCAGGAGCATGCCAATGGCGGCGGGACGGTCTCCATCGATGTCTGTAACACCGGCAGCCGTAAGGGCGACCAGACCGTCCAACTCTATATCCGCAACCTGCAGGACCCCAACGGGCCTCTGAAGACCCTCCGGGCATTCCAGTGCGTCACGCTCAATCCAGGGCAGACACAAACCGTCGACCTCCATCTTACGGCGCAGAGTTTCGAGTTCTGGGATCCCGAGACCAACACGATGCGTACGAAGCCGGGGCGGTACGAACTGCTCTATGGCACCAGCAGCGCCGACAAAGACTTGAAGAAAATACAGGTTGAAATCAAATAAGGAAGCAAGACCTATGGATGCAAAAAGAATACTGAACTTCCTGCGGCAGGTGATGGCCAACAACAACCGTCCCTGGTTCCAGGAGCATAAGGCTGAATACGACGCCGTAAGGGCTGAGTTCGAGCAAGGCATTGCCCAGGCACTGGAACGCATCGTCACCTTCGACCCTGAGATTGCCCACCTCAAGGTGAAAGACTGTACCTACCGTTTCTATCGCGACACACGGTTCTCACCCGATAAGTCGCCCTACAAGAACCACTTCGGCGCCTACATCAACGTCAAGGGCAAGAAGGCCCTGCGAGGCGGATACTATCTGCACATGGAGCCGGGCCACTGCTTAGCGGCTGTAGGCAACTACTGGCTGCCCACAAACATCCTTACCTCCTGTCGTAATGAAATCATGGCTAACACCGACCAGTGGCTGAAATGCGTTGAGAACAAGGCATTTAAGGCCTACTTCGGCAGTCCGAGCACAAGCAGTACCAAGGAAACGTCGGACGTCAGTGCCTGGGATCAGCCAATGGGGTTCGGACTGGAGAAACTGAAGACCTGTCCGTCGGGATTCCCCAAGGACTGGCCATACGTCCACTATCTCCGTCTGAAGGACTATTGTGCCTGGCACGCTGTGCCTGATACGTTCTACGAAGGCGATGACTGGCTTGACGAGATAGAGCGTATGTTCCGTGCGGCCAAACCCATGATGGACTTCATGAATGCCGTTATCGACGATTACGAATAAAGATACCCCAAGGCATCAATAAAGTAAAACAACTTGTTTTACCTTGAAAGAAGGCATCTCTAACCACGTTAGGGATGCCTTCCACAACAGTAAAACAAGTTGTTTTACTTTTTGACTTATGCCTTGCTTGCCGTTTTCTTGGCGGCAGCCTTCTTGGCAGCAGGCTTCTTCGCAGGTTTCTCTGACGGCTCCAACTTCTCCAGACGGGCCTTCAGACGGGTGATCTCCTTATCCTTCATCTCAATCTCATCACCCTGGTTCTTGATGGTGGTGAGCAGGCTCTCGAGTTCGTCGTTGTCGATGTCGAGCGGATAGAGGGCGTTCACTCTGTTGATGAAGTCGCCGAGGATGTTCATGTAGTTGGTGAAAGCATCAAACGGTCCGCTGTAGATACCACGGTCCAGACCCACGTTCGAGGGCTTGGTGGTCATGAAGCGGAAGTTGTTCGAAGCCTGCAGATAGTCCCAGTCCTGATTGATACGGGGATCATCGGCGATGCGCAGGCGGTCGGCCACTGAGTAGAGTTTGTTGAAGGCCTCGTGCTGCATGGCGTTACCCAGCCAGCAACTGACGTCGCGCTCCTCATCAACCCAAGAGAGGGTGTCGGGCACGTCGATCTGTCCTACGCTCTTGCAGGCCTTGCAGATCTCCGTCGGCGTCATGAAGTTGATGCCCTTCTCCTTGGCACAGGCCGGCAGGGCGTGGATGAAGTCGAGGATGTTGCTGCTGAGCGGCTGGGCGATACCCAGGGCAGAGAGTTCCATGAAGATATTGATGATCTGCTCCTCTTCGGGGAAGCGGGAGATGCGGTCGATGTAAGCATCGGCGAAGAGGGGATAGCCGTCCCACTCGGAATTGTTGAAGCGCAGCGAGATATCGTCAGAGAGTTCGATGTCGCGGAGCAGCAGTTTCAGGTTCGGAGCCTGGTTGCAGTTGTAGACATAGTGGGGCGACTTCCATCCGAGCACGTGCTTGGCACCCTCGGTGAGCATGCCCTTGAAGCCCATGGCGGCAATCTGCGCACCAATGTCATCGCTGTAGATGAGCGATGAGTTACGGGCTACTGTCGGCTTTTTGCCGAAGAGTTCCTCGATCTTGGCAGCCTGCTTCTTCACGTCGAGGGCGAAGGTATCAGGGTTAGCCAGCGACGAGAGGCCGTGGCTGTAGGGCTCGGCAAGGAACTCCACGCAGCCAGTCTCGTTCATGGCCTGCAGTTTCTCAATCACCTGCGGGGCGTGCATCTCCAGTTGCTCGATGCCGGTGCCTGAGAGCGAGAAGGCGACCTTGAAGTACTTGCCGTTCTCCTTGATCATGTCATGGAGGGTGTTCAGCGCTGGCATGTAACTGCGCTCGGCGATGTCGGTGATGCTACGCTCGTTCTCGTAGTCATCGTAATAGTAATGGTCGGTACCGATGTCAAAGAAACGGTAGCGCTTCAGATGAATAATCTGATGTATCTCGAAATATAAACAAATCGTTTTCATAATTTCTATAAACTTTAAACTATAAACATTAAACTGTAAACCGTTAACACTGTAAACAGTAAACTGTAAACTGTAAACGGAAAACTACTCTTCCCATCCGAGAGTGCGACGATAGAGGGTGCGGATCCAGGTACCTACCTTCTCCCATGTAATCTGGTCTACCTCGCGCTTGCCCTCTTCCTTCAGGTACTGGAAGAGCGACTCGTTGTGGCAGATCGAGTAGATGGCATCGGCCAGAGCGTGGATGTCCCAGTAGTCTACCTTGATGCAGTTGTCGAGGATCTCGGCACAGCCGGACTGCTTCGAGATGATCGAAGGCGTACCGCACTGCATGGCTTCCAGCGGCGAGATGCCGAAGGGCTCCGAGACGGAAGGCATCACATAGACATCAGAGGCTTTCAGACACTCATAGACCTGCTTGCCTCGCATGAAGCCGGGGAAGTGGAAACGGTCTGCGATGCCGCGCTCTGCAGCCAGATGGATCATCGCATCCATCATGTCGCCCGAGCCTGCCATGCAGAAACGGACGTTGCGGGTACGGTGAAGCACCATCGTGGCAGCCTCAACGAAGTACTCTGGTCCCTTCTGCATCGTGATACGTCCGAGGAAGGTGACCACCTTCTCCTTGCCCGTATGGTCGGGACGCGGAATGTCCTGATACTCCTGTGGCAGGGGATAAACGGCATTGTGTACCGTGAAGCACTTACGCGGATCCTGATGATACTGGTTAATGACCGTCTGGCGCGTCAGTTCCGATACACACATGATACAGTCGGCCCAGTCCATACCGTTCTTCTCTATCGAGTAGACGGTGGGGTTCACCTTACCACGAGAGCGGTCGAAGTCGGTAGCATGGACATGGATACAGAGAGGTTTGCCTGATACCTGCTTGGCATGGATGCCGGCAGGGAAGGTCAGCCAGTCGTGAGCGTGGATGATATCAAACTCCTCGGCACGGGCCACCTGGCCGGCGATGATCGAGTAGTTGTTGATCTCCTCGTGCAGGTTACCGGGATAGCCTCCCGCAAACTCCATCGCACCGAGGTCGTTCACGTTCATATAATTAAAGTCTGCATAGATATGATCACGGAGCTTGAAATAGTAGTCGGGATCCATGATGTTACCCACACGCTGCTTCACATAGTCATAGTCCACATCGCGCCAGGCGATAGGCACGGCGTTCATAGCGACGATACGACAGGCATGCTGACTCTCATCACCGAAGGGATGCGGCAGGCAAAGCGTGATGTCCATATCTCCCTGAGCCTTCAGACCCTCAGAGATACCATAGTTGGCGGTGGCCAGTCCACCGAATACGTGAGGAGGATACTCCCATCCAAACATTAATACTTTCATCGTCGTCCCTCCTTATTTTTGATATGAATACTTATCCATCAGTCTGAGCGTACGCAGAATCTCCGCCACGTTCATGGCAAACGACATGGCACCACGTCCGTGGAACGGTGGGTTACCGTCGAAGAGTTCACTGATCGTACCGATGGCATGATAGTCCATCTCATCCTCATAGCCCACAAGCTGGCGCTCGATGAACGAGAGGCGAGAACGCTTATAGAGTTTCAGGCAAGCCTCCATGTAGAATCCGCCGAGCCAAGGCCAGGCCGTTCCCTGATGGTAGGCATAGTCGCGCTGGGTCTGAGGACCGACATAGATGGGGTTATAGCCGCCACTCTTCGGCGAGAGCGAGCGGAGTCCCTTTGGGGTCAGCAGTTCACGGGTGCAGATATCCACCACACTCTTCATCTGCTGCTGGTTCAGCGGCGAGTAGTCGAGCGCCACGGCGAAGATCTGGTTCGGACGAACGCTCCAGTCCATCATGTTGCCGTCGACATAGTCGAGCAGATAGCCGTACTCGTTGACGAAGGTATCTACAAATGACTGCTTGGCGAGTTCAGCCCGCTTCTCCAGGGCCTCGGCATCCTTGGCCTTACCAAGGTTAGCCTTCATGGCTGCACAGAACTTCAAGGCGTTGTACCACAGGGCATTGAACTCCACGATATAGCCACTACGTGGCACAACAGGACGGCCGTTGGCCGTGGAGTTCATCCACGTCACGGCCTTGTCGCGGCCATTGGAGTAGAGCAGTCCGTTCTCGTCGAGGCGGAGGTTCGGATGCCCACCTTTTATAATATAGTCGACAATATCGCTCACGAGTTTGCCATACCTTTTGTATCCCTCATCCTGTCCGGCATCCTTCACATACTGCTGGATAGCCCAGATAGCCCAAAGGGGAACATCGGGCTGCTCGATCTCATAGATCTTCACAGACAGGGGCTTTTCCTCCATGAACTCACGGAGACCGCGCTCAGCAGTTCGCATCACCAGCTCAAAGTAGTCTTGCTCGCCGATAGCCAGCGTCAGTCCTGGCACAGCGATGAACGTGTCGCGGGCACGGGCCTTGAACCAAGGATAACCTGCCAGCAGATAACGCTCGTCCTTCTTGTCAATCTTCTCCATTGTGCCACTGCGGCGATCACGGAAGTGGAACTGGTGGGCAGCCGTCACCAGACAGTGATAGAAGTTATCACGAGGCACACGTTCCTCCACCTCTTCATCAAAGAGTTTCTTCAACGTAGAGGTCTTGATAGGCGATATAGATCCAGAGAAGATGATGCTCTCGCCCTTCTTGATAGGCATCTCGAAATAGCCGGGCACGTAGAGGTCCTCATTCGAGGCATAGCCACGCTCCTGCTCCTTCGGGTACTCCACGCCACGATACCAGTCAGGCTGGAATACAAACTCGTTCTTCTTCGAGAACTGCATGTACAGATCGGGATAACCGGCATACATACAGGTCTTGATACCATTGTCCACCTGGCTGTACTCACGGCTGGCAGTGGAGTTCTCATGCGTAAACTGCCTGACGCTGCGGAAGGCCAGGAACGGGCGGAAACGCAAGGTGGTGGCAGAATGGGCATCCTCCAGTGTGTAGCGAATGAGGATACGGTCCTCATAGTGCTGGAAGATCACCTCCTTCTTAAGGATCACGCCACCCACACGATACGTCGTCGTCGGTACCTTGGTGGCATCAAACTCACGGATGTACTTGTGTCCGTTAGGACTGAAATTGTTGCCCTGATACTTGTGGAGTCCCAGGTTGAATTCCGCTCCGTGCTGGACGACTGTGCAGTCGAGTGATGACAAGAGCACATGGTTCTCATCATCGAGTTCTGGCACAGGAACAACCAGCAGGCCATGATACTTGCGGGTATTGCAGTCTACGAGGGTAGAACTGCTATAAGCGCCAGACCGGTTAGTCCGGAGGAATTCACGACGGAGACTCTCTTGCAAGTTAGTCATCACGGCTTTCTCTAATCGTAAATAGCTCATAGTTCCTAATAGGTTTTTATAATCAATAATGATGTTTTAGCTTTGAATTTCCAAAAGTACGCATTTTTCATGATATAGCAAAGGAAATAAGGAATAATTTAACAAATATTCATAAGACATACATCTGAAAGAGACATTGTCGGTGCCTAACACAGAGTCAACCCACAGGTTGACCCTAGTTAAGCGGGAATCAGGAAATTGATGACTTCTTGTTCGACACTGATGCGATAAGGGCCAACGGGTGTCTTCATCAGACGGCCATCGATACCAACCATCGCATGCTTGGCATGGTCCACGAATATTTCCTTTGTGCGGAAGGGATGAACACTACGATGATTCAGGAAGCGCCCCGTCACCAACAACCAGACACCTTCTATCAACTGCACCATCTCAGGATGGTAGACCACCGACACGTCGAGCATACCATTATAGGGTACAGCATTAGGAGTCTGTCCATAGCCAGGGCCACTACCTATACAGACGGTCATCACCTTGCGGTCTATCACTTCGTTGTTGATCTTTAATTTCATCTTATACTCCATCCGATGGAAGAGCATAACGAAAAGCGATGAAATAAATGATAAGGTACGAGAACCGAAAAGTCGGCGGGTCTGACGACGCAGGTTCATAATATCGGCAGTCATACCGATATTAACACAGTTCAGGAAGTAGCGATGACATTTTTCCCCCTTGGCATTCGTATAGCGGATGCAGCCAAGATCCACCTGACGGACTCGTCGTGCTAGCAGCCAGTCGACTGTCTGACTCATATGATCCTCGTCGAACTCCCAGAAGCGGGCGAAATCATTCATTACGCCATTGGGAATAACGCCCAAGGCGATGCTGTCCCTCACCTCCTTCTCTTCCATCATCAGACAGTTCACGGCATCGTTGAGTGCAGAGTCGCCACCTACAATGATAATGGTCTTATAGCCATTGGAGATCATCATCTTCATGAGACGTTCAACACTGTCTGAAGTCTCGCTCTGCACGAAATCATAGTCTACCTGTCGCTCATCAAGAATCTTCTGTATCTTTCCCCAACGCTTACGCTTATTGCTGATGCCTGTCTTCGGGCAATATAAGATGCCCCACTTTGCTGTTTCCATTGCCATCTTATCATTTACGATTTACTATTTACGATTTGAATGATTTTGGCCACCTTATCCTCCATGGGGAGGGTGGCGTCAATCCAGTTGATATGAAATCCCCGACGCTCCATACCGCGGAACCACGTCATCTGCCGCTTGGCAAACTGATGGATGGCGATCTCAAGCCGGGTGACCATTTCGTCGTATGTCGTCTTTCCCGTCAGATATTCAGTAACGAACTTATACTCCAGACCATAGTAGATCAGATCGTCGGCAGAGATTCCCTCATCGAGCAGGGCCTTCACCTCATCCACCATGGTCATTCCCGCTGACGCCCCTACCTGTTGCCTTTCTTCCAGACGAGCCTTCAGTCGCCGGGTAATCTTCTCCCTCCGCAGTTCACGGTCGATATCTAAACCAATTATGATACTATCAACTGGCGGCAACTCCCTTCTGGGGGTAGGATGTTCGAGGTTATAGGTCTCTATTTCTATTGCCCGTATAGCCCGCTGACAGGAGTCTACATCAGTCGTGTTATGCATGTTCGAACCCGTCTTTGCCTTCAGTTCGGCGAGCATCTCCGTCAGTTCAGTCAACGATTTTCCTTCAAGGCTGTCGCGCAGTTCCTGATTCTGCGGCACAGGCGACAGATGATAGCCTTTTAGCACGGCCTCTATATAGAGTCCCGTACCACCACAGAGGATGGGGACGGCTCCCCTACTCCTGATACCCTCATAGGCATCCAAGAAGTCCTGCTGATACTCAAAGAGATTATACTTCGTACCCGGTTCCCGGATATCAATCAGATGATACGGTATCTGTCGGCCATCCACGATGTAGTCAGCCAGATCCTTGCCTGTGCCGATATCCATCCTACGGTACACCTGCCGAGAGTCTGCAGAGATAATCTCCCCGCCAATCTCTGCTGCCAGATGCGCTGCCACAGGTGTCTTCCCGGAAGCAGTCGGCCCCAGTATCGTAATCATCTTTTTCATTCTTGTTTTTTCTCTATATCATTAAAATATGCCGTAATTTCCTTACCTTCAGGCACCTTCTCAAGATAAGTCTTTCCCACATCTTTGGAAATCTCCTTGCCATTGAGCATGCATTCACTGAGTTCGCCATAGACTTCAAGGGCAAATAGTTTCCAGAGTTGTTTACCGTCCTTGAAAGCATAGATAATCTGCTGCCAGGATGGACCACCGGCTGTGCCTGAGAACTTAAGGTACTTGACACCGTCTTTCTCACACGCCGATGGCTTCTGGTGAGCGTTTTCTACGTCTATGAGCGTCAACTTGCCATCTTTACGTACAAAAAAGGCTCCATTCTTGTCATCCTTGTCTCGCAGCCATATCCACTCGTTCTCATAGTCAATATAGCAATGTGCCCACTTGGTGAGATGCACATCCTTATGGGCATGAGGATCGTTTTCTTGATAAAGACGCAGCATCTCTGCGAAGTCCTTCTTCCAGACAGGAATCTGTTCATCAATCATATTATGGTAGGTCTCATAGGTAATCTGTATGAGTTGGCCTCCACGAAGATAGAACATACCAACAGCAGAACTCTCTGGAGCATCACGTCCATAGCAGATTTCCAAACCCTTCGGCCCTTCGAATACAGCCATAGGATAACAGCCCACATACTCCCCGCCATCGTCAGCATTCCAGCCAGGGCCGTATTCATCATCATACATTCCCAACTCTTCATGAGCATACACTTTATCACCATCAATCAGCACGTCCAGAGCCAAGGCCACCTTACTGTCCTTATAAAAACCATCTTTAGGAGCATTCTTATACTCGCCCTTGAACTGAAGGAGGCCCCAGATATAGCGACCGCCGATAGTAGCAACCAGTCTCATACGATCAACCTTCATGCCATACTTCTGTTCCAACTGTTTTATTGCGGCTTCCGGCAATGGTTTTGGTTTATCCCATTCTGACTTGTCAAAGACAATGGACTGCATCTTTCGCGTCTTGAGATAACTGTCGGTGACAATGACCGTCCCATATTCAATATTGCCATACTCGTTGGTTTTCTTCTCCTTCGGATCGACAAAGTCGAAGCGGGCGCAGAGCGATGGAATTTCTTTCCTATGGCGTTCCCCGACACTTGGTGTATTACCATCGGGATCTTTCAGCACCTCATCGACATATTTAATCTTCACCATCTTATCATCCATCAGCATGTTGGTATATTGCGCCTTGTTCCGCCGGAACATATCCTGCTGCGCCCAACTAAGGTGTATTTCGTCAAACCACTCTGCGTTATCATCGGTCTTCTGGGGTTCCTCGACCCACACCCAGTAGAGCATCTGCATATACCGTCCGTCCTCACCCATGAGGAACATGGGCATCGGGGTGGTGTCGTTCTCCTCGATGATGCTGTCGATGACCGCCGTCACAGAGTCTTTACTATCAGCAGAAGCAGTCTGTCCCTTTTGCTTGCAACTGATCATTACCACCATCATGCAGATGGCATAAAACAAGAGTTTTTTCATATCATTAACAGCATTACGATTGTCAAATTCTTTTTTTATTCTGCATAGTCGGATAACGTTCGCTTCACCCCATCTCTGTATTTGAAGTAGCCTTTACGTAATGTAATAGTACCGTCATAGTCTTTACTAGCCTGAGGATGTTTGATTCTGCAACTGCCTGTCAGGTCGCCATGCCCGTCCAAATGAAGGAAAAGATTAAAGTCCCTGACCATCTCCATTTTCTCAGAATCATACGCCTGCTCCGTCACATCAAGATGCTCTCCATTGAACGTGACCGTGGTGTTATCGAAACCATAAAGCCGATAGATGTTACACTCTGTGACCTTCAACCCATGGTCTGACATCTCAAGACGAAGCAACAACTCCGGACAGTCATCGCCCACCCAGCCCCAATAGCCTACCAAGGCTTTGGCTTTCTCACGGGCTTCCAATCCTTGCTTGATCATTTGACGAAGGTATTTCTTGTCATCCTCGCCATCAGCAGAAGGAGAGAAATCATCAATAAACCAGTCCCCCCGCTCGAACCGGAGAGCGATAGTAGTCTCATGCTCACTGAAGTTGTGGATTTTCAAGTCTACCAGGGCTGTAGAGTCCGTGATCTGATACACCTTTGCCACCTTGTAACTCCAATCATCCGACACATCTTGTCCACACACCCAGTAATCATAGTCATAGAGGATATCACCAGTCTCTTCACAAAGTTCAGACGCTTCCTGCATCAGAGCATAGTAGCGTTCAGAACAATAGGTCTTTTCCCGATCTATGCCACTTGGATTATAATCAGTCATTAAACTATCTTCATCGTATGCGATTTGGCCTACGGTCTTATAAATGGTATCGATACGCTGGCGGATGTAGGTCTCGGAGTGTTTGTCAATGACTGTATCAGCCATGGAGTCAATAGTCACCGAATCACGGCCACTGCCACCCGACATCTTATTGCCACAGGCGACGAGGTTCAGGGCCATTGAAGCAAGTAAGAAAATTAAAACCTTTTTCATTTCTCCTTTATAGTTTCCTTTTTAATAAATCGATCTATTTTCCCCGAATTCTCTGGAGCGAAGAGTGACTTGGTAAACCACCGAGGCACTTCCCTGTTGAAGATAACATCTGTCAGTTTCATCTCCTTCCGCGTCTTGGGATTCGTCCATATGCCTTCTACCTGATGATCCCATCCATCTATTAACTGATGCTTTATCGAGATATCACCTGTGATAAGACCATCGGACTGATATTCACTGAGGTTATAGTAGTCGGCATCGTTCTGATGAGACACAGAACCTATAATCAGAATAGGTGCCGGATGCTTCGCCTTAGGATAATAGATATAGCCAGCCACGGTATTGTCGTTGTTCTCCTGAAAAGCGATGATGACAGAGATGCGGCCGTCTAGTTTGGCATTATAACGGCAGAGAGGCAAATCAAGCAGTCCGTAGGAACTTATCGGATTTGGATCATCTATCCGAACAGACTCACTACGAAGGTGACGGATCTTGTTATGCTGCCATCCATAGTAGTCAGTCACACGTGCTTCAGGGCCATCTCGCAGATTGGTAGTTATCAAGTGAGTTTCTTCGTCGATCATCGGATCAGCCAGGTCCTTATAACCGTCGGCCTGAAGGAAGCAACCATGTTCCTCATCCCAGATCAGCGCTTCGTAGTAAGAGTCATTTGGATGTGAACCATAATAACCCAGATAGATGGTCACGTCGGGAAAGCCATCACCATTCACGTCGGGCTCGGAAATCTTGCCGACATCATCGGCTGTCGTCTTCATAGGAGTACCTGGCAACTCTGTGACAAACTGATCTATAAGGTTCTTGCCGACGTATGCTCCCACATTCACAGCCGTCATCTCACCTTCCGCATTTCTCATCACAGTACTCTTAAACGAGAACTCATTGCGTTTGTACTTCCGCAAACCATTAGTCTGGGCACCCACAGTCAACGGCAGGATGAACAGCAAGACCATAAAACGGAAGTGGAAAAGGATTCGCATCATTCGAGAAATTCGTGTTCTATATTTATAATGTATCTTTTATTCTCTTTCTATCTCTCCAGTACGACGAAGGAACTTGCCATCAAGAGAGTAAACTCGCTTGAAAGAATACCGTCCGTCTTCGTCGTAACTATATGAGGCAAGCGTGATTTCCTTCTTCTCCCAGTCCAGGTTCTGCACCCCCTCCGTAGACGGGAGTTGCAAAGCAGTATGTTCATAAGGATCGATAATGTAGGTCCAGATGTTACGACTATCCGGACATCCTTCGACAATGACCTTACTCACATCGCCCGGTGCGACCCATGCCCGCTCTGCTGCAGCAATCTGTGAGAGGGGCACACTGACAGCATCGGGGTTCTTACCTTTCATCCGTTCCCATTGAACAGGAGCCATCGGATTGGTCACGCATACTTTTCGCGCTGTGCCCATCCGTTCATTCGCCAACCAGACGGAACGTACTTCGTCCACCTCTCCTTCGCCGCTGGAGGGCTGGTCCACATTTACATAGACAGCATATTGGAAGTAACTGTCTACCCGCACTGCTGTCTTGGGAATCTGATGGATATCCAAGTCTTCCGCTCCAGAAATCGCAGCATCCGGTCCTATAGGTGACTGGCGTGACTCGGGGTTGAAGTTAACGTTGCCATCAAACGTACAGTCATCTTCGGGGGTAATGAGTCTTTCTCGCGTACCGACATCTTGATGATGAACCTCACAGTTGAAGAGCATAATATCCTCATCGCTCTGGAAGAGCGGTGCGTCTGCCCAGTTGCCAAAGAAGCGGCAGCCTTTAAAAACGGTGTTCACACTACTGCGATTAGCAATCAATTCGTACTCGCGGTTATTAAAGAAATCACAATCCACAAACTTCACATTCCGTGAACTCCACAGTTCCATAATACCATAGGTACAATGGTGAATGTTAGTGCGACTGACCGTCAGCCCGTTCGTCTCACGGGCTACAATACCGTATGTTCCGCAACCGTAGAGGTCGCAATCCGTGATTTGATTATCGCTGCCACCCTCAACACCGATGACGCCCCCATCACAATAGCCGCCCTCGGTATGACCGATAGTCAGGTTCTCCACCTTGCACTCCACACAATCAATATAGTTCAGACAGAAGGCATAGCGGGGATCAACCTCGATGCTGGTATTTCGCTCACCACGGATGGTCAGACGCCGGAAGTTCTTCAGTGTGAGTTGTTGTCCATCAGTACAGAACTCACTGATAATAACAGGCTCACTCCCACCACGCTTGACCACCGTCACCCAGCCACGTCCGGCAACACCGGAAAACTTGTTCTCTTGTCCAAGAATCCTCGACAGATTCAGATGGACATTGGCACCAATCTGAATCGTGCGGTCGTTGCCGAGGGCATTGATCAATTGTTCTTCGGTCGTGACCGTGATGACACCATCGACCACCTCCGCCATCTTGGGGGCAGACTCGATATTCTCATAACGTACCCGGTTCTCATCTTCGACGGCCTCCTCGCTCTTCAGCAACTGCAAGTTAGTCAGTTCTAACAGACTCAACTTGATGGTGTTATTATCAGCCACGGGGCTGTACCACGACTGGCTGCCGAAATACTGCTGAAGATCCTTCGACTGGAAACGCCAACCATGGCGTGCCAGAATCTCATTGCGGAGCAATCTAAGTTGTGGCTTGGAGAAACGTCCCAGATAAGCAACGTTCAGCAACTGGTTCTGTAGCATCCAACTTACCTCACGCTCCTCAGCAATTCTCTGCTGAGCCACACAGTTTTTCAAATTGTCTGGTGTCAGTATCATCGTATAGACACAATCGCCATTGGGATTGCGGACTGCGAGGAAATTCAGGTTCTCCTGCTGCACATAGTCCACACGCCAACCTACCTCGCCTCGGATAAAGATCCAACCGTATTTATTGTCTGCTGCGATAGTGTAGCATCCCTTCTTGCCATCCACTGGTTTCAGGAGGAAACGGTCTCCTCCCATGTCTTCGCTCTCGCCATTCATTTTGACCATACCAGACGCATCGACTTGAGCGGTATAGAGTCGTCCTCCGTCCCACCAGCGGGAACCGTCCTTGATTGTCTGAGCCTGAAGGCCAAGTACACACAAGACTAAGACCAACTGCATGAAAGATCTGAGCACTTTATTCTGCATAGTCGGAAAGGTTAGGTTTTTCTTGCGTTTCTATCTCTATCTCATGCATCAGCGGGAAGATGTCGAGTTGCTCACCGAGCAGACTCCAAAGCCTGTCATATTCCTCTGCAGCGATGGACTCGCCATCCTTAGTAATTGTTCGTCCAACCTGTTTGCCCTCCATATCATACTCATCTACATTCCGAATCCTGGCCTGCGGTTTGCTTTCTTTTAGAATCGTACAATCCGACATCATGCAACCAGTACCGCAGCCTCCCATGGTTCCCACGCCATGCTCAAAGAAATAGACTTCCATTGCCCCAAAGGAATTGGCCAGCAACAGAGGCTTGTCATCGGCCATGGAATAGATGACCGTATAGTTTTGCTCCGTACTTTTGACATAGACTTCAGGCAGGCCGTCACGATCGACATCTATCAGACCGTAATAGTTAAAGAAGATGTCGCCAGGCTCACGGTCGTATGTCTTCGCGGCCTGTTCCTTCATGGCAGGAAGATATTTCGCGATATCGAAACTCTTGTTGAACTTCCCGTCATCGGCATAGGCCCGCATACTCATCAGCAGATCAAGATTGTCATCTTGTTCAAAGAAGATATTAGCCACTCGCCACTGACCGTCTTCAACACGCATCAACCAGCGAATGGGAATACCCTTAATCGTAACAGCATCCTTCACCAGGAATTTCACCTCTGCCGTACCGTTAGGCAGAATCTTTGTTTCAATGCTATCAGCACTGACACGCCCCTCGTAACAGTCATAAGTCCAGGGATCAAGTGGCCCCTGATCACCGAAGTCGAAGAATCCCCCGCACTCACACTCCCTGTCGATCATTCGGACCTCGCTGATTACCTGTTGCCACTCTTTAGTACCAAAGCGTTCGTCGAGCGATGGCATGCCCTCTTTGTAGTGCTGATGCATCTCATCCAGATAGTCGTAGACCGCATCTACCTGCTTAACCACGGCTTCCACGGTGTTCAGCGTATCGGGAACTTCCTGAACACTGGTTGTGTCCGTATCCGAGGCTTCCCCATTTGTCTTACTGCCACAGGCCGACCAGAACAAGCCGATTACCGCGAAAAAGAGAAACTTCTTCATTGCCAGTCTTTTCATATGCTCATGTCTGAGGTTACTTCCTGATATTTGTATTCGACGCAAAGCCCTCCTTCAAATCATCCATGGTCAATTCAGAGAGTTCAGCCTTTGACAGGTTTGACCTTCCAGCCAAACGGTTCGCCTGTGCCTGAATACTCTTTTCAAAGACGTTACGGGCAAAACGGGCATTACCGAAATTACGATCTTTCTTCTCGATGGCAATTTCCAACCGCGTCTTCAGATAAGCCTCGGCATCACCATCCATCGTATATTGGTTTTTACGCATATACATCTTGAATATATCGGTCAGTTCCTGAGCCGAGTAGTCGGGGAAGTCGATATAACGGTTGAAACGTGACTGAAAACCTGGGTTCGAATCAATAAAACGCTGCATCTCATCCTTGTAACCAGCAACGATTACGACAAGACGATCACGGTAGTCCTCCATACGTTTCAGAATGGTGGCGATGGCCTCCTGACCATAGTCTTTGCCACCACCGTCTTCAGGAACGAGCGAATAGGCTTCATCGATAAACAGCACGCCATCAAGGGCTTTCGAAATAACAGTATCTGTCTTCGGACCCGTCATACCGATATATTCACCCACCAGTCCGGCACGGTCTGTTTCCACCGTATGTCCTTTCTTCAGCACGCCAAGATCCTTATAAATACGACCCACGATACGAGCCACGGTAGTCTTACCGGTACCCGGTGAGCCGTAGAACACCAGATGATAAGACACCCTCGCCGTCTTCAGTCCCTGCGCTTCACGCTGCTTCTGCAACTTTACGAAATTGGCTAATGAACGTACTTCTTTCTTAACTGAACCCAGACCTATCAAGTCGTCAAGTTCCTGATAGGGGTCACCCTCCAACGGTTCATTTACGATGACGGAGTCTTTCTTCTCGGTCACCGTCTGTTCCGTTTTCTGAGCCGTTTCATCCGTCGTATCGGTAGTCTCCTCGTCATCGACAAAGATAGCCACCACAACTAACAACACTACAAATCCGATGGACAGGCATCCACAGCCTTTGAACACCTTTCCAATCCATACTTTGAAGTCGTTTGCATCCATATTTCTTAATCTTTTTATTATTTCGGTCCTATTCCGCGAGGTTTGATATTGGGGGTAAGGGGATTCTCCGAGAACAAGTTCTTGGCACCAGACTGATCGGCCAGATGGATAGCACCAAGGTTCTCTGTAGGATGGTATATCTCACAGTCTGCCATATAGAACTCCTTGTCCAAGCCGAACAGAGGAGAGTCACCACTGTTGGCATAGAAACGACAGCCGTAGAATGTCAAATTTGAGTTATGTCCATCTATCAATGTAAACTCACGGTTATGGAAAAAGTCACAACGCTCAAACTTTGCGAATTCCACATCATGCAGTAACATAATACCGTATGTACAGTCATGGATGTTGGAATCATACATCGAGAAGTCACGAGTATTATTGAGTTCCAGTCCGTAGGTACCACAGCCATAGAGGTCACAGTTATTGATATTGATACGCCAACCACCTTGCACGCCGATGACTCCGCCCAGACAGTTACCACCCTCGGTGTGGCCGATGGTCAGGTTTTGGATGTATATCTGCTCACAGTTCTTGAAGTTCAGTGAAAAAGCATAACGAGGCTCAACAACAATTCGTGAGTTACCTTCACCCCGGATGACAATCTGCTTATAGTTTGCAATGGTCAACTGCCGCCCGTCGATGACCTCCTCACTGAAGATTGCCTGTCCGTCTCCTACGTTAGTCCCTCCCTCCGGACACCAAAGGTGCCAATGGGTATTCCACTTACTCGCATCATCGAGCAGCGGTGTCAGGTTAATCTCCGTATCCTTGGCTACAAGGATGTTAATACCCGAGATGATAGAGTTGACAAACTGCTCGGCGGTAGTGACGCGGATATACTGTTCGCCGTCATATTGTACCACCGTACCCTGACTATGGGGATCAATAGGGGCATCGCCATCGTCCAGATGGTCGTTTTCTTCTATTTCATCCGGACCACGTCCGTCATCAGCCAATCCACCGGGGAAGTCCTCGGCCTTTGGCACATAGCCACGAACCTCGTCAGACAATCCCTCCTCACTTTTAATAAGTTGAATGTTAGTCTGCTCGATAATGTTGAGTTTGATGCTGTTGTTATCAGCCACTGGATGATACCAAGGTTGCGACTCAAAGAGGTCTTTCAGGTCCTGTGACTGGAAGGTCCATCCGTGACGTGCCAGGATCTCATTACGCATCAGCCGCAAACGAAGCCTGGGTATACGACTCAGATAGGTTGTGTTTAGCAACATGCCGGTAATGATATCACTGACGGGCTGTTCCTCTGCGAACTTCTCCTGGGCTATACAGTTCTGTAAATTGTCGGGAGTCAGTACCAGCGTATGGCAGACGTCACCGTTGGGCTTACGGATAGCAAGGAAATTCATGCCCTGCTGGCGGATGTAGTCTACCGTCCAGCCCAACTCCCCACGAACAGGGAGTATGGCATCAGGGGCATCTGCCGAGAGACAATAGCGTCCTTCTTTGGAGTAGTCTTTCGAAAGTTGAAACCTGAAGCCCCCCTCATGTTGTCCAATGCCACTCATCATAACCGTGCCATTGTCAGTGACCTTGGCAGTATACAGTACAGATCCGTCCCAGAACTTCTGACCATTGCGGATAGCCTGAGCCTGTGCCATGCTTGCTGTTAGCAAGCAAACAATAATAGTCAAACCTGTCAGAAGTCTCCTATGCACATCGGTAATCATCATTGTATATTACAATTATCAACTCCTTATTTACTCCAGTCCTTCCCAAGTGCCCTGAATCTGGCGGCAACCGACATAGAGCGACGGACAGTTGAACACTTGATACTGCTCATGGCCAGGTTCACGGATGATCTCAACCTGACGCTGGTGGGTATCCCAGCCTCCACCTATTATATATATATACATCACGGTGCCACTGCCAACAATCTGCAGTTCCTGATGTTTGTTCACGCTGGCATCCATCTCCACCGTATAGGGGTGCTGCGGACGATAGCCATTGGAGGCTGTCGCACCTTTCAGCACGGCAGCGGGCAGGTAACGCTGCCCATAACTGTCGTTGGGGGCAGCACCAAACTTATCTTTCAGACGTGAGATGACAGAATTCACGTTGCTGGGATAGCAGAGAAGTTCAATACACCTTTTCCCGGTCTCACGGTCACGGGCATACATCTCCATCGCCATAGGTATCATGGCCGCCGTACCATGAGGAGTACGACCCAGGAACTCTGAATAGAGAGCCTCAAACTCATCATAGTCTGAAGGGATATTGGTAAAAGTCACCTCACCATAACCGTCTTTTTTATACTTGTCAGCCGTCAGATTGCCTTTCATCGTGTAGGTATGGTCGCCATAACTCCAAGTCAAGGCATCGGCCTTATCCTTCTTCGCCTTCTTCGCCCGTTCCTTAGCAGACTTTACTGCCTTCCGGCCAGCGTCTTCTGCCCCTCTGACAGCGGCATTCTCAAGACTCTGCCTGGCCGAGTATCCTACCCGGTTCAGCAGATTACCGAACTGAGCGTCTGCCTGCTGACAACCTAATGCCAGCAGGCAGACCATCATGATTCTCGATATTTTCATACGTTATCTGTATTTTGTACCAGTTGCGGCTCACGCTTCGATGCATGTCTAGAAGCCAGTTCCTTCAGTTTATCCTTGCCCTTAAAGGCGAATACCCAGATGAGGAAGCCTGCCAGCACCAGCAGACTGATTCCGAGCAGCGGGCGATAGAACAGCCAGGCGACAGCAATGACGATTAACGACCACGCAATGCCAATAACGGTGCAGATCACACCGACACCCCAGCCGAAGATACCAGCGATAAAGGGCACCACCTTGAGGATGGTCTCGAGGAAGCCGAAGATACCTTTCAGACCGCCGATGACCATCATGATGCCAATGATGCGGAGAGCCCAAAGTATCATACTATTGGCCTCTTTCTCAGCATCAATAATCTCATCACCAGACTTCTTGCCCATCACAAGTGTCTGGAAGCGCTTGCCGTTCTTAGCCTTGTAGGGTTTGAAACTGTCTCCTTCGACAACGGCCATCACCGTCACCTTAGCAGGTACGACCTTCTCAAACGACACACGGACATCGCCCACTTCGGGAGAACCGGGCACACGACCGAAGTAAAGCACGTTACTGGCCTGATGAACATATTCCAGATCCTTCTTGTTCACGGCATTCTCCATCTGCTTATTGATGGAATCATTCACTGCCTTCAGCGAGTCGAGTGCAGCCTTGACAGAATCGGGCAGCAAAGCCAACACCGAGTCTGGGATGGCCGTCTGCTGTTGTGCAGGCTGCTGGGTGGGTTGCTTCGTGCTCTTCTGCACACCATAGAAACGCTCGTAGGCTGTCTGAGTAGTCTTGTCCAACTGCGTCAGCAAGTCCTCTGCCAAGGCCAGTTCCATACCCTCACGAGAGGAAATGCGATGGATCAGGCTCTCTGTGAGCGTATAGGCACCCCATGAAACATTCTCGGCCCACTTCTCATCGTCTTCTATGGTAGTGAGAACCATATTCTTATTCTTATAGGCAGGGTCGTGGAACTGGGCTGACTCCACAGGACGACTTGTCCACTCCTTACTATAGGTATAGGTAGTCGTCGTCACTTGCTTTCCACCGAGTTTGTCTTCACTCTTCGTCTGCTCATGCTCTACCCACTGATAATACTCTACCGAGCGACGGATGGAAATAGCCTTCGCACCAATGCCGAACTGAGCATCCGAGAGTGAGTCTTCTGTCGTAGCCATAGCGGTACCACAGATAAGTTCACCTTCAAGCGAAGCATCTTTCTTGTTAGGATTCTCCATCTCCACGTAGGCATTGCCTGCCTCGTCGAGCATCTTCTCTGTCTTCACGGCACGACCTTCGTTCCACCACAACAGTGCAGTTCCCAACACAAATATCAGGAATCCGCTTCCGATAGCCTTGAATGAATTACCTACTCGGGTTCCATACCCCGTTGTTGTCACTTCTTGATAAGCCATAATCTTAATTGGTTAAGTTAATAATGATTTATATTATTTGTTTTCTGCTGCAAATATACGAAGAAATAGACAATAAAACAAACTTTTTCACAAAAAAAGCCGTCCGACAATGTCGAACGGCCTAAGTTATCTGCGATTACCTATGTAATCAGTGACTCTTATTTGAGTTCAGCGAGGTACTTAATGGTGCGAACCATCTGAGAAGTGTAAGAGTTCTCATTGTCGTACCAAGCCACAACCTGAACGAGAGAGTTACCGTCACCGATCTTAGAAACCATGGTCTGGTTAGCATCGAACAGTGAACCGAACTTCATACCGATGATGTCGCTAGAAACGAGTTTCTCCTCTGTGTAGCCGAATGACTCGTTGGCAGCAGCCTTCATGGCAGCGTTGATACCCTCAACAGTCACCTCACCCTTGACAACAGCGTGCAGGATAGTGGTAGAACCTGTGGGAGTCGGAACGCGCTGAGCAGCACCGATCAGTTTGCCATTCAGTTCGGGGATAACCAGACCGATAGCCTTGGCAGCACCAGTTGAGTTAGGAACGATGTTCTGGGCACCGGCACGGGCACGCTGAACATCACCCTTGCGCTGAGGACCGTCGAGAATCATCTGGTCGCCAGTGTAAGCGTGAACAGTTGTCATGATACCGCTCTGGATAGCAGCGAAGTCGTTCAGAGCCTTCGTCATAGGAGCCAGACAGTTGGTGGTGCAAGAAGCAGCAGAGATCACTGTGTCGGCGGGAGTCAGGGTCTTGTGGTTCACGTTGTAAACGATAGTGGGCAGATCGTTGCCGGCAGGAGCAGAGATAACGACCTTCTTGGCACCAGCGGTCAGGTGGGCAGAAGCCTTCTCCTTAGATGTATAGAAACCAGTGCACTCCAGAACGACGTCAACGTCCAGCTTACCCCAAGGCAGTTCAGCAGCGTTAGGAATAGCATAGATAGTAATCTTCTGGCCATCAACAACGATGAAATCCTCACCAGCCTCAACAGTGTGCTTGTTCTCACCGATCTTGCCGCAGAAACCACCCTGAGCGGTATCGTACTTCAGCAAGTGAGCAAGCATCTTCGGGCTTGTCAAATCGTTGATTGCTACTACTTCATAACCTTCAGCCTCGAACATCTGACGGAAAGCGAGGCGACCAATACGGCCAAAGCCGTTAATAGCTACTTTTGTCATTTTACTTTGTTATTTAAATGGGTTATACCTAAAAAAATGTCTATTTTTAATACCATTTCGGTATTTTTTTCCTTTTTCGGATGCAAAGTTACGAAAAAATTCCTATATTTGCACTCGATTTCATTCTAAATTAAAGTGAAAAGTGAAAACTGAAAAGTGAAAAGTCTATAAATCGAAGATGATAAGTCGGAGATTGCAAAACGAAGATTACAATTCACCATTAAAATAGTAACATTAAAAATTTAAAAGACTATGGGATTTATTAAAGAATTCAAAGAGTTCGCCATGAAGGGAAACGTCATGGACATGGCAGTCGGTGTCATCATCGGCGGTGCCTTCGGTAAGATCGTCAGTTCACTCGTCGACGATGTGCTCATGCCGCTCATCGGCAAGATGACCGGTGGCGTCAGTTTCACCGACATGTTCGTCACGCTCGGTGACGGTGACTTCAAGACGCTCGCCGCCGCCAAGGAGGCTGGAGCAGCCGTCTTCGCCTACGGACAGTTCATCCAGAACATCGTCGACTTCCTGATTGTTGCCTTCTGTATTTTCCTGATGCTGAAGGGCATCAACAAACTGAACCGCAAGAAGGAGGAGCCCAAGCCCGCAGAGCCCGAGGCACCCAAAGGCCCCACCCAGGAGGAACTGCTTGCTGAGATCCGCGACCTGCTGAAGAAGAAATAAACCACACCTTATTTATTATTAATAGGGGGCGACACCAATGTGCCGCCCCTGTTTTTTTCATTCTTACCGATGCGTTCAGAAGTTGAAGCCTACAGTGGCAAAGAGGGCACCGGTACGGGAGGTGTCGAAATAGTCGTGCGAGATATTCGACAGACCGAAGTCATAGCCCAACTCCGCATAGACGAAGTCATACTGGATGCCACAGCCGATCCGGATACCGCCATCGAAGCGCTGGAACCCTTCTTTGCTGTCGAAAGAACTATAGGCCTGACGGTGGCCGAAGTCCTTGATCTTCCCGGCGACACCTAAAGCCAGGTAACCGCCGACATACGGCTGGATGCTGAACATACGGTCCACGTCAATCATATACTTCATCACCAGCGGCACCTGAAGATAGTCGAGGCTGTACGAGAACTTCGCCCCTTCATAGTGTCCCTTTCCACCTTTTTCTATATACGAAAGGCCCGTCTCGAAATACACCGGAGAACGGTAGGCCACCTGGAATCCCACTACGGCACCCACATCGAGTCCCGTCTTCATCGATCCGCCGTCGAGATAACGGTCGTCAGAGTTCACCGTCGCAAAGGCTGCACCGATACGAAGTCCGTAGTACACGTCAGTATAAGTGCGGTGAGGACTATGGACAACAGGTGGACGACTATAATAACGGGGTCTGCCATACTGTGCTAAAGCAGGCCATGCGAGCACAAGGCTCATCAGGACAATCAATATTCTTTTCATAAGCGTCAAGTATTAAGTTCACGATGCAAAGTTAGGTCATTCCGAACACAACAGAAAGGGATTTCCCCTACACTTACGTGGGAAAATCCCTAAACATGGATGGAGGCGCCCAGCCTCAATGGGCAACGGCTCTGCCTGTTCTATTTGAACTTATACGGCAGATCGCCCTTGGCCCAGTTGGTACCGTCGCCCCAGCCGGGATTCTGTTCCAAGACACCTTCCGACAGCGTCACCTGATCCTCCGGGATCTTGAAGAAGCCGCCACCGGTCTCGTTGTAACGCTGCATGAAGTCGTTGGTGAACGTATACTCACCAGGAATACCCTGATTCGTGATATGGTTGCCCACCTGATTCTTCACCTTCTCCTGGACATCACCCCAACGGCGCAGGTCGTTCCAGCGAAGCGCCTCGAAGCAGAGTTCATAACGGCGCTCCTTTTTCAGGTTCTCCAGACTGTAGGAGATGTCTGGCAGTCCGGCACGCTCACGGACAGCATTGAGACCGCTCTTTCCATTATAGACAGCCTTACCATCCGTTAACTCTGAGTGCATCAGGAGCACGTCGGCAAAGCGGAGCCAGACGAGCGACTGCGTCAGACCCGACTGACGGTTGTTCTCACTACCATAGAAGTAACCATAACTGAGCATACGCTGACCGGTCTCCGGGTCGATAGCCTCACAGCCGATATACTTCTTGGCCAGCAGGTTGGTGTTCTCCACTTCCTTGGCGGGGTCGCCAGGATAGTTAGGAATCTCTACCGCACGGTCACAGATAGAACCTTCCCGGCGATAGTCGCCGGCATAGTCCGGATCCTCTGCCCAGTCCGTCCACAGTTTCTCACAGACAGGCCCATTGGAGTAACCCTGCACGGAGAAGGGGAAGGCATCGGCAGTGGTCTTACGCAGACCATAGAACTCCACGATACGGTTATGACGCAACTGGGAGTCAGCGCTCCAGCCGGGCTTGTTCGACATCTTGACGGCAAACATGTTCTCCTGATTCTCGTCCGTCTCCCAATTCAAGCCATTGTCAATGTCATATTGATAGTCTTTGGCGGTATAGGGATTGGTATAGGGCCAGAGGTTACGCTGGTCGGAGACGAGGCCATAGCCGCTGTTCTCGATACAGTCCTCCAGCCACGTTGCCACCTGAGCCTTTGAGATGCCACCTCCCTCGGCCAGAGGCAGTTCCGACTTTTTGTAGAAGCCGGTATAGAACAGCCACACACGGGCCATCATCCCTTCAGCCGCCCACTTCGACGCACGGCCGTCGCCGAATTCGGGATATCTTACGGAGGGTCCCAGTTCGATGGCCTTCTTCAGGTCGGAGGCTATCTGGGCATAGACTTCATCGGCCGAAGCCCTCGGCAGGTTCTGAGGTTCGGTCTTCAGCACCAGAGGCACGCCGTTGAACACCTGGGCGAGATTGAAGAAGTACCAGGCACGGAGGAAATAGACCTCGCAGAGCAACTGGTTCTTCTTGCTCTCACTACTCCACCCCGTCACCTTGTCCATCGACTCGATGGCATTGTTGGCACGGTTGATACCGGCATAGCGCTGCTGCCAGAGAGGCTTCATCCAGTCGACATAGGCATTCATCAGCCGGTCCACGCCCTGGGCACCGATGTTACTCTGACTGCCACCGCCCAGACGGTCGTCGGAAGCGATATCGAAAATAAAGAAGGGATCCTCCTCCGGATCGGCCAGATTGCGGTTCATCACAGAGTAGATGCCATTCACCATCTGCACGGCGTCGGTCTCATTGACGGGGAAGTTGGAAGTATCCTTCATCGTCAGGTTCTCCGTGTCGAGGAAGTCGTCACAGGAGACTAAGAGGTAAGAAGTGAGAGGTAAGAGGAAAGAGAGTGCTCCTGCCTTCAGCCACTTCACCCAACTGTTTTTATTGATCTTGGTAATCATAATGCTTAATTCTTAATGCTTAATGCTTAATACTAGAAGTTAATGTTCGCACCTACTTGGAAAGCACGCGACGAGGGGTAGTAACCGCAGTCGATACCAGAAGCCCAACTCGTGCCGTTGCCGAAGCCCACTTCAGGATCCATACCAGAGTAGCCGGTGAAGCAGATGAAGTTGCTGAGAGAGATGTAGAGACGGCACTTCTGGACGGGAAGTTTCGAATAGAGTTTCTTGAAGTCATAGCCGAGGGAGATGCGTGAGATCTTGAAGAAGTCGGCATCCTCGATCCAGACGCGTGAAATCTCAGACATATTGGCGTTCTTACCGTCGGAGAAGCGCGGATATTCGTTCGTGCTGCCCTCACCCGTCCAGTACTTGGTATAGACATCGGTGCAGTAGTTGTCGTCGGGATGGTCTGAGAACTGACGATAACTCTTGGCCACCTGCTGCCCGAAGGAGCCGTAGCCGTTGAGTCCGAAGTCGAAGCCACGCCAGGAGACGTTGATGTTCAGGCCCATTGTGAAGTCGGGATTCGGGTCGCCGATCTTCGTCTTGTCGGCATCACCCGTGTCGATCTTGCCGTTGCCGTTATAGTCGACGAACTTCACGTCGCCAGGCTGCAACGACTCTCCCTGCAGCGAGTTCTTCTTCTCGCCGCCGCAGTTGCGGTTGATGTAGTCCTGCAGGTCCTGCTCGTTCTGGATGATACCCTCCATCTCGTAGCCCCAGAAGTAGCCGATGGGATAGCCCACCTCCAGGCGGTAGAGTTCTGCCGTGTTCTGGGCGATGGCGTTCGAGCCGCCATGGATGATGCCCTCAGAGTTGGCCAGACGGGTCACCTCGTTCTTGTTGTGCGAGAAGTTGAAGTTGATGCCATACACAAAGTCCTTGCCAATCTTGTCGTTCCATGACAACTGCACCTCGAAGCCCTTGTTCTGGATGTCGCCGCCGTTGATATACGGGGCACCGGTACCGTAGGAGAGCAGCATCGGAGCACGTACCAGCCAGTCCTTGGTCTTCTTATTATACCAGTCGAAACTGAAGCCTAAGCGGTTGTTCAGGAAGCGGGCGTCGAAGCCGAGGTCGAGTTGTTCGGAGGTCTCCCACTTCACATCCTCATTGGGCAGGATGTTGGGATAGGCACCGATACCGGGGTTGTCCTTGCTGTCGAAGTAGTAGGGATCGTCGAAGGCGATGGTTCCCACATACTGGAAACTGCTGATGTTACAGTTACCGTTCTGTCCCCAACTGGCGCGCAGTTTCAGGAAGTCGAGCCACGTCTTGGTGCTCTCCATGAACTTCTCGCTGGTGATCACCCAGCCGGCCGATACAGAGGGGAAGTAACCCCAGCGCTTGCCACGGGCAAAGTTCGACGAGCCGTCGGCACGGAGCACGAGCGACAGCAGGTAGGTCTCGGCGTAGTTATAGTTGATACGTCCGAAGAACGACGACAGGGCGCCCTCGGCCTCGGGACTGCCTCCGATAGAGGTATAGGCGGGATCCACCACGTTGGCATTCACGATATAGGCGTGGTCGAACGAGCCGGGGAAGAGCGAGTTGGAGTTGGTCACGCTGACGCTGTTGCCATAGCCCCACTTCTCCACCGACTGTCCCAAGAGCACGTCGAAGTGATGGTTGTCGAAGGTCTTCACGTAGTTCAGCGTGTTCTCCAGCGACCACCTTATATTATAGGATTGGTTCTGGCTGACGTCGTCGTTGGGGTTCGATTTCTTCGTGCTCAGTTCGTAGACGGGCTTGTAACTGCGCCCCTCACGATGGCGGTACAACCAGCCTGCGCTGGCCCGATAGGTCAGGCCCTCGATGGGCATGAACTCCAGGAAGAAGTTCGACTGCAGGCGCCAGTTCTTGGTGTAGCCGTAGCCCTCGTCGTACTTCATGGCTGCCAGCGGGTTGTCCACGTCGGCACTGAAGTCCCAGGCGTCGGCCACGATGTCCTTGTACTCATAGAAGCCGCCCTGGTCGTTGTAGGCAGGCAGCAGCGGGGTCTTGGCCAGCAGGTTGCGGATGCTGTTGCCATAGATGCCGCCGATGGATACACCACGCTTGTCGGTAGCCGAGAAGGTCACGTTCTCACCCACCTTCAGGATGTCCTTGCCACGCTTGCGGATCAGCGAGTAGTCGGAGTTCAGGCGGACGGTATAGCGGTCGTACTTCGGATCAGCGGGATAGCCGATGGTACCCGTCTGGTGGTACTTGCTGAAGCCGAGCGAGAAGCGCGAGTTGTCGCCGCCGCCGGAGATGTTCAGCGAGGCATTGTGCATCGGCGCGTTGTCGATGGTGGTCTCCTCCAGCCAGTTCGTGCCATTCCAGGTTCCGTTCATGATCTGGGCATACTGCTTCGGAATGAGCGTGGGCCAGTCGTAGGTCGACACACCCTGAATCTCGTAAGCCTTGTCGTTGATCTCCATATACTGCTTGGCGTTCAGCGGCGTCACGCCGTTGGTGTTCGCGTTCTGCCAGCCCAGGTATCCGTCGAAGGTCACCTGTATCTTGCCGGCCTTACCCTTCTTGGTGGTCACGAGGATGACGCCGTTAGAGGCACGGGCTCCGTAGATGGCGCTCGAGGCAGCATCCTTCAGCACGTCTATCGACTCGATATCGTTGGGCGACAGGTCGGTGATGTTTCCACCCGGCACACCGTCGACCACATAGAGCGGAGAGTTGGTGCCGGCGGTACCCATACCGCGGATCACCACCTTGTAACTCTCACCAGGCTGTCCGGAGTTCATCACGATGTTCATACCGGCAGCCTGACTCTGCAGGGCGCCGAAGGCATCGACGGCGTTCAGTTCGGCGATCTTTTCTGATGTCACGTGGACGGTAGCGCCAGTCACCAGTTTCTTCTGCTGGGTACCATAGCCTACCACCACCACGTCGTTCAGCAACTCGGCATCCTCCTCGAGTATCACCTCGATGGTCTTGCCGGCAGTAGCCTTCACGGTGACGGTCTTGTAACCGACATAAGAGATTCTCAGACTTGCACCCTGAGCAACAGCGAGCGAGAAAGAGCCGTCGGCTCCCGTCAGCGTTCCATTACTCTTTGTGCCTGTTTCGATGACACTTGCCCCGATGATCGGCTGATCGCTGGTGTCGAGGACCACGCCCTTCACCTGTACGGTAGCCTTGGTCTGGGCCACAGCCTCGCTGGCTCCGGCCTCCATAGGCATGGAGGCACCACATAGCAGCATGGCCGCACAGATGGCGGAAAGTAATTTTGAATAGTTGTACATAAATGTTAATTAATTAGGTAATTAGGTAATATAGCCTTTTTTGATTATTGGCTCAAATAATGGTTGATTAATTTAGTCTTCTCAGATTTAGTGGCAAATTTACAATTATTCCTTCATACTGCCAAATGCCTTTTTCGTTTTATATTACAGGTCTGCTGTTATTATAGATTAAAAGTTAAAATTAACATTCTTTATACAAGCCGGTGCAAAGTATCACCTTCCCCCACCCTCAGAAAGGCGGTTACACCTTATTATATATATAAGGGAATGACGGCAGGCCATCCCACGGTGACAGGGATGCCTTGCAAGACAGTAAGAGATGGCAGTTTACGCTGTTGCTAATGCCTGTTATACCCCCTAAACAGGCATCCCTTACTGTCGTACTAAGCATACTTTACCCTCGTGCAAGACATCAGAAAGACCCTTAAGTATATATACTTACAAACGTACCCCCGATTATGCTATCCGAAGATTGCAATTTTAGGCAAATTTCTGCAAGTGATCATCCAAAACAGGGCAACACCTCACATCAATCTCCCGAAACCCCTTTAAATAAAGGAAAAGAGCATTTCAAACACCTCACATAACACCTCACATAGACCTCACATACAGGTCACATCAGACCTCACAACAGCCATTCCTATCGGATTCAAGACGTTCAAATGTTAAATCGGAAACTTTTTTATCATTTTTCTTGCAAATCAGCAAAAAATGTTGTATCTTTGCACCTTGCAAGAACGAAGTTGCAGGAAGCGACTCGCAGGCTGAAAAACACGCTTGAAAAGCGCGACTCAAAAACCTATTATTCAAATTATTTTTATGTATTATGGACAGTAAAAAGACTTTTACTGGTGAGACTTCAGAAGTCAGCCAGCAGGGAACACTCGCCATCGAGATGTTCCTCAATGAGAACTACCGCTTCCGCCGCAACACACTAAACGGAAAGGTAGAGTTTGCGACCTTGCCTGAAGCAGTCAAGACTGCCGAAGGCAACACTGTTGGAATCTCCGACAGTCTCTCGAACGGCTTCGATGAAGCCTATTTGGAATTCCGGACGCTCACACCAGAGGCCCAGAACAGTATCGTGATCCGTGCCAAGCGTGAGGAGATTCTTGAAAAGGGCAGTCCGAAGACGGAGATCTCTGAGTGGGTGGGATCGGAAGAGGTGCCAGAGTACAATCCGATTCAGCACTACCTCAACAGCCTGCCCAAGTGGGACGGACAGAACCACATAGCCCGTCTCTTCGGCCGAATCCCTGGTGTCAGTTCCGAGCAATTGAACTATCTCACCATCTGGCTCCGCTCAGCCGTAGCCCATTGGCTTCAGATGGACATGCTGCACGGCAATGAGTGCGTGCCAACGCTCATCGGACAGCAGGGCTGTGGAAAGACCGTCTTCGTGCGTCGCCTCTTGCCTTCCCATCTGCGAGAGTATTTCCTCGGCCATCTGAACCTCTCGAACAAGTTCGACAAGGAGATGGCGCTGACCCACAACCTCTTCGTCAACCTCGATGAGTTGGAGGCTATCCGTCCTTCACAGCAGGCTTCGCTGAAGCAGACATTGTCAGTCAGCAAAGTGAACGGACGTCCTATCTTCGGACGAACCCAGGAGGATCGTCCTCGTTATGCCTCGTTCGTGGCCACGACCAACAACCGTCATCCGCTGAAGGATGCCACTGGCAGTCGTCGCTACATCTGCATCCAGATTCCTGACGGGCTGATGATCGACAACACGGGGGAGATCGATTATGAGCAGTTGTATGCTCAGGTGGTGTACGAACTGAAGGAGTTGGAGGCTCCCTATTGGTTCGACAACAACGAGGTGATCCGTCTCCAGCAGTTGAATCAGGAGTTTATGGAGCAGAAGGACATTGCTGAGATTGTTGAGATCTGCTTTCGTAAGCCGAAAGAGGGTGAGACGGCGAAGTCCATGAATTCCAAGATGTTGCTGACCCTCATCCAGAAGGAGTATCCCTCCATCGAGATCAACCACAGCAACAAAATCCGCCTGGGACTCACCATGAAAGCCCTCGGCTACGAGTCTGCCAACCACAACAATGTACCCTTCTACAAGGTTGTCCCAGTCCGAGCCGCCTGAGCCTGAATGTGAGGTGTCATGTGAGGTGTTTGTGAGGAGTATGTTAGGTGTTTCAGCAACACCTAACACTCCTCAAACCCTTTGCAGCAGGGCATTTCCCGCGATTCATGTTAGGTGTTTGACAGAACTACAATAAGTTTGTCTCAATTATGTTTGTTTATTCAAAAATTATGCTTATCTTTGCACCGTGAATACATAAAATGACAAAACATGATTAAAAAAAAGATCTATTCAACTTTGATGATGTTGGCCATGATGGTTGCAGCGTTGGGTTTTACTGCTTGCGGTGGTGATGATGATGAGGTGGATAACGGAGGAGGTGACAGTTCTTATGTCGAACAGTACTTTCGTGTATTCATTAACGGAGAACCGCAAGATTACGATTATTGGGGATCGGATTGTTTTGCCTATTGGGATACCTATTCTTATCATGGAAAGGACGTCTATTATTATGGAGGCATTGCAGACCATATTATGATTTCATACCAAGATGCTATGGATTTAGCTATCTATGCAGGTTTTGTCAGCAAGGACCAACAAACACTCTTCCCTAAATCAGAAGGATCATATGATATTACGATTAGAAAGACACAAGATGATTATTTCAACGAAAATGTTGGTATGAATATTACTGGAGGTAATATGAAAAATCGGACTGTCACTTCTGGTTCCCTTATAATCAAAAAGGTCTACAAATGTAAATCCCCTCTAGGTAATATGATTTATGACAGAGAAAACGGATATGCTACAGAAGGTACATTCTCTTTTACCTTGATGGACAATTGGGATGGCAATGAGAATGAGGTAAGTGGCGAGTTCAGAATAGTTTTCTAAGGTCATAGACACAATAGTTCCTGCAACCTTGCCGAGGATCTGCACACTGGTTCACTTCAGTCCTGCCCCCGTGTGCCCCAGCAAGAGACAACGCTCGCACCAGGCACCACACTCTTCCTCTATACCGACGGTCTGGATGAGGCCGAGAATGCCCAATGCCAAATGTTTGGCAAGGAACGGATTAAAGAAGTGCTGCAAACAACATCGCCCGAGCCACGCACTCTCATTAAGCAGATGACCCAGGCGGTTGCTGACTTCGTAGGCGATACCGAACAGAGTGATGACCTCACCATGCTGGCACTGCATTACGCAGGTCACTCCCACTCGATCGTTGCGGGGGGCTTGGAGGAGATGTCGTAGCAGACGCGGTTGACGCCGCGGACCTTGTTGATGATCTCATTCGACACCTTCGCCATGAAGTCATAAGGCAGATGGGCCCAGTCGGCAGTCATCGCATCCGTCGAGGTGACGGCACGGAGCGCCACGGGATGCTCATAGGTACGTTCATCGCCCATCACACCGACGCTGCGGACGGTGCTCAGCAGGATGACACCCGCCTGCCAGATCTGGTCGTAGAGAGATACCTCGATGGTGCCGTCCTTCATATCGGCTGGCACTCCGGCAGCCAATACCTTGCGGGCCTCTTCGCCAGAGAGTTTCACCTTATACTCGCGCAAACCTTTTATATATATATCATCGGCATCCTGAAGGATTCGTACCTTCTCTGGTGTGATATCACCGAGGATACGGACGGCAAGACCCGGACCTGGGAAGGGATGGCGGGTAATGAGATGCTCAGGCATACCGAGTTGACGCCCCACACGACGCACTTCATCCTTGAACAGCCATTTCAGCGGCTCGCAGAGTTGCATGTTCATCTCCTTCGGCAGTCCGCCCACATTGTGATGGCTCTTAATGACCTTACCCGTGATGTTCAGGCTCTCAATACGGTCCGGATAGATCGTACCCTGTGCCAGCCACTTGGCATCAGTGATCTTCTTCGCCTCAGCATTGAACACCTCCACGAAGTCACGGCCGATGATCTTACGCTTCTGCTCAGGATCGGAGACACCAGCCAAGTCAGCGAAGAACTTCTCACTGGCATCAACGCCTATCACATTCAGACCCAGCACCTTGTAATCATCCATTACCTGACGGAACTCATTCTTGCGCAACATGCCATGATCGACGAAGATACAGGTAAGACGGTCGCCGATAGCACGATTGAGCAAGACTGCTGCGACGGAGGAGTCTACACCTCCTGACAATCCCAATATCACCCTATCCTGGCCTAACTGAGCCTTCAGTTCCGCCACCGTCGAGTCGACGAAAGAAGCCGCACTCCATTCCTGACGGGAACCGCAGATATCGACTACGAAGTTCTTCAGCAACAGTTTGCCCTGCAGGGTATGGAACACCTCGGGATGGAACTGGACGGCAAAGATAGGAGACCTTCCCCCGACCCCTCCCTCAGAGGGAGGGGCGTAATTACCTTCTGCCGCAGAACTATCTACTCCCCGCCCTAATAGGGAGGGGCCGGGGGTAGGTCTCCAATAGGCAGCATATTTCACATCCTTAGTGGAGGCAATCATCTCGAAGCCCTCCGGAATGGCGGTGATGGTGTCACCATGACTCATCCAGACCTGAGAACCTCTATCGAAACCCTTGAAGAGCGGATTATACAGATTGATGGTCTCAAGGTTGGCACGACCGTACTCTCGGCTGTCGGCCTTCTCCACCTTTCCCCCTAGGGTGTGGCTGATAAACTGCGCGCCGTAGCAAATGCCCAGCACAGGGACCTTACCCACAAACTGGCTCAGATCTACTTTGAAAGCCTCAGGGTCATGAACCGAATACGGCGATCCGCTCAATATCACACCAATCACCGAGGGATCGTCCTTCGGGAACTTATTATAGGGCAGAATCTCGCAGAAAGTATCAAGTTCACGGACACGCCGGCCTATGAGCTGCGTGGTCTGTGAACCGAAATCCAGAATAATTATCTTCTGTTGCATATTATCTTAATTAAGAATTGAAAAATGAGAATTATGATTACATGATAAAAGCCTCTGCTTGTTCCAAGGTGTCGAGTTTGCCGACATCGAGGAGTTGCAGGTCTTTCTTCTCTAGTCCTAAGAAGGCACACTGATGACAATACCTCAGATAGAAGTCGATAATACCGAAACGCTCTGGCATCTGTTCAAACAAAGGATAAATACGAGGCCAAATCATATGGATACCGCTGAAGGCCAAGCGCTTCAAGCCCGTTGAATCCAAGCCCGGATAAGGACTGCGGACTTCTCCAGTCTCAATGTTCGTCCAGCCGTCAAGAATCATTTCGTCGTCGAAGAGCAGATAGCGTTTTGTCTTTCGCTGACTGACCAACAGCAAGGCATCTGGGTTACTCTCATAGAGGGGACAGTCCCCATGTGCTTCGCCAGTTTCGCACACAGGGGACAGTCCCCCTGTGAGATCGAGGTTGCTGAGGATGTCGACATTATGGATGAGGATAGGCTCTGTGGGATCAAAGAGAGGGAGAGCCTTCTTAATACCACCACCCGTCTCAAGGAGTCCACTGGTCTCGTCGCTGATGCGGATGTCGAGTCCGAAGTTGTCGTTGGCTGCGAGATAGTCGACAATCTGCTGGGCAAAGTGATGCACGTTCACCACGATACGCTCATAGCCGGCAGCCTTCAGTTTCTGGATGACATGCCACAACAGCGGCTGCCCCCCTACCCTCACGAGCGCCTTCGGCATCGTGTCAGTCAGCGGCTTCAGTCTGGTGCCAAGCCCCGCGGCAAAGATCATAGCCTGCTTCATTAGCACTCACACGCCACTCTTACCATCCTCCGAAAGCATCGGTGACACCCTGAAGGATACCTTTCAGTTCGTTGATAAAGCCATTCAGGCGGTCGGTGATGTTTTCCTTCGCGCCACGGGCCATGTAGCCGGCACACTCACCTTCGAGTCTGCCGATACGGGCCTTCTCTTCAGGCGTATAGTCCATTTCGTGCTTCTTCACGTTCTTCGTGATGTCCACAAACTTCTTACCAGCCTTCTCCCAGTCCTGCACATCATAATAGCGGCTGTGGTCGCGCAGTTCCGTAGAGAAACTCTCCAACTGGCTGATGGCACGCTGCTTCGTCGAGCACGAGGCCAACATCAGAGCAATGACTCCGCAAAACAACAATACATTAATCTTCTTCATATCTATAAACTATAAATCATTAACCGTAAACTGTAAACTGTAAACCGTAAACTGTAAACTGTAAACCGTAAACTATATACTTACTCCCTCTCCAGCGTCTGGGTGATGTTCTGTTCACGATGACAGATGCGCACCTCGATACCGAACTTGTCGTGGATATGCTCAGCGAGATGCTGGGCAGAGTAGACCGACCGGTGCTGGCCACCCGTACAGCCGAATGAGAACATCAGCGACGTAAAGCCACGCTGGATATATCGGCGCACATGGGCATCGGCCAGTTTATAGACCGAATCGAGGAAGGTCAGGATCTCTCCATCGTCTTCCAGGAATCGGATGACCGGCTCGTCAAGTCCCGTCAGTTGCTTGTACGGCTCATAACGGCCGGGGTTATGGGTACTGCGGCAGTCGAACACATAGCCACCGCCATTACCACTCTCATCCTCTGGAATACCCTTGCGGTAAGAGAAACTATACACCTTCACCACCAGCGGGCCCTGGGCATCGTACTTCGAGAACGTAGCCGGTCCGTCCTGAGGATGGGCCTTATAGGGATTCTGGTCTGTCGTCTTGTATCCGTCGGCACGACTGGCAATCGTCTCAATCTGCTGGAACTGTGGCAGTTCGGTCAACCGTCGGAGAATCTCCATCAGATGGGGATAGTGGAATACCGACGAACTGGCCAGCAGTTCCCTGAGGTTCTGAATGGCCGGCGGGATAGACTCGATGAAATGCTTCTTCTGTTCGAAATAACCCCGGAAGCCGTATGCTCCCAACACCTGTAGCGTCCGGAAGAGCACAAACAGCGAGAGTCGCTTCACGAAGTGTCTTACTGGCGGCACCTCGATATAATTCTTCAGTGAGTTATAGTATTCGTAGACCAGTTCACGGCGCAACTTATGCGGATACTTTGCTGACGCCTGCCAGAGGAACGAGGCCAGATCATAATAGAAAGGTCCCTTGCGCCCTCCCTGATAGTCAATAAAGTAAGGACTGCCGTCGTGGTCAAGCATCACATTGCGAGCCTGAAAGTCACGATAGAGGAATGCATCCGCCGACTCTGCCGTCAGGTCCTTGGCAAAAAGCCGGAAATCGGCCTCCAACTTCAGTTCGTGGAAGTCGAGTTCGGTGGCTTTCAGGAAACAATATTTGAAATAGTTCAGGTCGAAGAGTACCGAGTCCTGATCGAACTCTGCCTGCGGATAACAATTGGAGAAGTCCAAGCCGACGGCACCACGGATCTGGATGTTCGGTAACTCACGGATGGTGCGCTTCAGCAGTTCCTGCTCCTTCAACGTATAGCGTCCTCCGGCCTCACGACCGCCTCTGACGGCATCGAAGAGAGAGAGAGAGCCGAGGTCGGTCTGCAGATAGCGCAACTGGTCATCGCTGGCTGCCAAGATCCTCGGAACAGGCAACTTCCGCTTGGAGAAATGCTCGGTGAGATAGATGAAAGCATGGTCTTCGTCACGACTCGTACCGATAACACCAACCACGGACTGCCCGTTCTGGTCCGTCAGTCTGAAATAGGTTCTATTGCTGCCACCGCCAGGTATCTGACTGACGTTGGCGGGCTCCGCACCTTTCCACTGCTTGTAGAGTTCTATGAGTTTCTGCATATCGCCTGCAAAGATACGACAAAAAATTGAGAAATAAGTTGTATTAGTTGTTAAAGTTGTTTACATATTATACAAAAAAAACCGGATGTCTCCCGACAACCGGTTCCCAAAAACAAACTACTTAAAAACTAATCTACTAAAACAAATCAAAAAAATATCTTTTACTCAAATGCGTCTAATACTATTGTGCAGGAAGTATCTGTTTTACTTTGCGATGCAAAGGTACAATGTTTTTGAATCGTCACCAAGCATTTTAGCATAAAAAAGCGGTGTGTGCGAACAAAATCCATCAAAAAAGGGATGGATTCAATCATCCATCCCTCAATTTGTTATCTTTGCTTAGCAAAAATGTATCATTTTTCGCATGCAGTCTGATACACAGATTACATCATGCCGCCCATGCCTGGGGCACCGCCCATCGGCATGGCGGGTTCTTTCTCGGGCTTGTCGACGATCAGGCACTCCGTGGTGAGGAACATGCCGGCGATAGAAGCGGCATTCTCCAGAGCCACACGGGCCACCTTGGCAGGATCGATGACACCAGCCTCACGCAGATCCTCGTATTCATCGGTACGGGCATTGAAGCCGAAGTCGCCCTTGCCTTCACGAACCTTCTGGACGACCACTGCACCCTCCTGACCGCCATTGACGGCAATCTGACGCAGCGGTTCCTCGATGGCACGGCAGATGATGTTGATACCGGTCTGCTCGTCGGCATTGTCACCCTTCAACTCAGCCAGAGCCTCCTGGGCACGGATGTAGGTGGTACCACCACCAGCCACGACACCTTCCTCGATAGCGGCACGGGTAGCACAGAGGGCATCGTCAACGCGATCCTTCTTCTCCTTCATCTCCACCTCAGAGTTGGCACCGACATAGAGCACTGCCACACCACCAGCCAACTTGGCCAGACGCTCCTGCAGTTTCTCCTTGTCGTATGAAGAGGTCGTGATCTCGATCTCCTTCTTAATCTGGGCGATACGATCCTGGATAGCCTGCTTGTCACCAGCACCGTTCACGATGGTGGTGTTGTCCTTCGACACTGTCACCTTGTCACAGGTACCCAGCATCTCGAGCGTAGCCTGCTCCAGTTTCAGACCCTTCTCCTCGCTAATCACCACACCGCCAGTCAGCGTTGCGATATCCTCGAGCATGGCCTTACGACGGTCGCCGAAGCCAGGAGCCTTGACAGCACAGATCTTCAGGCCGCCACGCAGACGGTTCACAACCAGTGTGGTCAGAGCCTCTGAGTCCACATCCTCGGCAATCACGAGCAACGGACGACCACTCTCGGCGGCGGGCTGCAGGATGGGCAGGAAGTCCTTGATGTTTGAGATCTTCTTATCATAAATAAGGATATAGGGGTTCTCCATTACGCACTCCATCTTCTCAGAGTCGGTGATGAAGTAGGCTGACAGATAACCACGGTCGAACTGCATACCCTCGACGACGCCAATGTGTGTGTCGCGGCTCTTGCTCTCCTCGATGGTGATCACACCGTCCTTACTGACCTTGCGCATAGCCTCAGCCAGCAATTCACCGATCTCCTTATCGTTGTTGGCAGACACGGTAGCCACCTGCTCGATCTTGTCGTAATTATCGCCTACCAACTCTGCACTCTTGGCGATATGCTCCGTCACGGCCTTCACAGCCTTGTCGATACCACGCTTCAGGTCCATGGGGTTGGCACCGGCGGTCACGTTCTTCAGACCCTCACTAACGATAGCCTGGGCCAAGATGGTAGCGGTAGTCGTACCGTCACCGGCATCGTCACCAGTCTTTGAGGCGACGCTCTTGACGAGTTGGGCACCCGTGTTCTCAAACTTGTCCTCCAACTCAATCTCCTTGGCGACGGTCACACCGTCCTTGGTGATCTGGGGAGCACCGAACTTCTTCTCGATTACTACGTTACGACCCTTAGGGCCAAGTGTCACCTTGACAGCATTAGCCAACTGGTCTACGCCCTGCTTCATAGCATCGCGAGCGTCAATATTGAATTTAATATCCTTTGCCATAATTACAATTCATAATTAATAATTCATAATGCATATTTATTTCTCAATTACTGCGAGAACGTCACTTTGGCGCATCATCAGATACTTCTCTCCCTCGAACTCGAGTTCCGTGCCACTGTACTTGCCGTAGAGTACCTCGTCACCCTCTTTCAGGATCATTGCCTCGTCTTTCGTTCCCTGGCCGACGGCCTTGATAGTTCCGTGGAGGGGTTTCTCCTTAGCGGTATCAGGAATGATGATACCACCGATCTTCTCTTCTGCCGGTGCGGGCAATACCAGCACGCGGTCTGCTAATGGTTTGATGTTCATAATACTTTATTTTATTTAAAACTTTAAACTATAAACTCTGTGCGGATGGTCTTTCAACCACTCCGCCTTTCACTCTGCCAAAACCGTGCCAAACCGTCAACCGTCCTTCGTAAACCGCCATCTATCACTAAAAGACTGACATCTTGTCAGAAGCGACATTATTGTTTTCCTGGATGCAAAGGATAGAAGATTTATTTGCTGACAATTTACTGTTGACAGTTTACAAAAAGAAATTCACGAATATTTATAGTATTTATTTGTCTGATTCAAAAAAATGTTCTATCTTTGTCGGCTGAAAATCAACTATTATATTATATATTATAAATAAGGTGTATGAAACAGTTCTTTAAAATGACATTCGCCACCGTCTGTGGTATCGCAATCTTCTTGTTGATAGCAGGACTCTTCCTCGTCATCTCACTCGCCGGCATGCTGGCCAGCGACTCTGCTCCCACCAAAGTAGAGGACAACTCCGTGTTTGTGATCAAACTCAACGGGACTATCAGTGAACGGACAGACGAAGGAACACCCTTCGATACCGTACTCGGCATGGGTGACATGAGTGCCATGGGGCTCGACGACCTCATCGCCAGTATCCGTAAGGCAAAGGACAACGATGACATCAAGGGTATCTATCTGGAAGGTGGCATCACGGAGTTTGATGCGCCTGCCACCGCCCAGCAGTTGCGTGACGCCCTGAAGGACTTCAAGACGAGCGGCAAGTGGATCGTGGCCTATGCCGACCAATATATGCAGGCCAACTACTATGTGGCATCGGTAGCCGACAAGGTTTACCTGAATGCAGAGGGTAATGTAGACTTCAAAGGTCTTGGTGGCAAGGGAGAATATATGAAGGGACTCTACGACAAGATTGGCGTGAAGTACCTGACGGCGAAGGTCGGTAAATACAAAAGTTATGTAGAGCGCAACACCTTGACCGGCATGAGCGACTACGACCGTGAGCAGCGCTCGGTCTACCTGAACGGCATCTGGCAGTACTGGCTGAAAGAGATCGGTGAGAGCCGTAAGGTGAGTCCCGAGCAGTTGAATCAACTGGCCAATGACAGTATCCTCGCCTTTGCCAATCCCAACGACTACTTGAGCGCCAAACTCATTGACAAGGTCATCTTCCCCGAGGAACTCAAGGCAGAAATCAAGGAACGACTGAAACTGGACAAGGATGACGACATCCACCAGTTGACCCTTGCCGACATGCTGAACGTGAAAGCAGACAAGAACGACGACGGTGATCAGATTGCCGTGTACTATGCTTTCGGCAACATCGTGGACAGCGAGGTCACAAACCTGATAAATGGCGGTGGCCATTGCATCATAGGCAAGACGACGGCAGAAGACTTACGGAAACTGGCCGACGATGACGACGTAAAGGCCGTCGTGTTCCGTGTGAATTCCGGTGGTGGCAGTGCCGTTGCCTCCGAGCAGATCCGTCACGCCATCAAACTGATCAAGGCCAAGAAACCCGTGGTGGTATCGATGGGTGGTCTGGCAGCCTCCGGAGGCTATTGGATCAGCAGTCCCGCCAACTATATCGTAGCCGAGCCGACCACCGTCACCGGCAGCATCGGCATCTTCGGACTGATTCCCAACTTCAGCGGACTGGTACAGGACAAACTAGGTGTGACCTTCGACGGTGTGACCACCAATAAGTATTCTGACTACGAAACTGACATGATTCTTGGCAAGAACCCCGACGAGATCATGAAGCACATGCAAATCTATATTGACCGTGGTTACGAGAATTTCCTCAACATCGTCTCGGAAGGACGTGGCATGAAGCCCGCACAAGTTGACTCTATTGCTCAAGGCCGTGTATGGCTGGCTACCGATGCTATCAAGATCAAACTCGTTGACCAACTCGGTAGTCTCGACGATGCCGTGAAGAAGGCCGCCGAACTCGCAAAAGTGGAAGAATACTACACCAAGAGTTATCCTAGCAAGGGTAACTGGCTCGATGCCTTCATGCCCAACGAGAAGAAAGGCTCATACCTCGACAGTAAGTTGCAGGGAGAGTTGAAGGCTCTGCTCGGCGACCTGTACGAACCGATGATGGAGATCCGACAGACGATCAAAGGCGGCAACACGCTTCAAGCAAGGATGATGGAAGATGTCAGAGTGAAATAGTTTACAGTTTACGGTTTAGAGTGATCAGTAAGGACAGAATCGAGGGCGACCTCATCAGCATCAACAAGAAGTTACAGCCATTGAGTTGGCTTTACGGCTTAGGCGTCGGTTTCAGGAACCTGCTCTTTGAGATGGGTATTCTGAAGAGCAGTTCGTATAGCACACCTGTCATCTCAGTCGGAAATATCACTGTCGGAGGTACTGGCAAGACACCTCATGTGGAGTATCTGGTCCGGCTTCTGAAAGACAAAGCCAAGGTAGCCGTGCTGAGCAGAGGCTATAAGCGCAAGACCCGCGGATTCGTGTTGGCTGGCGAAGAAGCAACGGCCAGCACCATCGGCGATGAGCCGTACCAGATGAAGACCAAGTTCCCAGACATCGCCGTAGCCGTGGACAAGAAAAGGACACGGGGCATCGAGAGGTTGACCAGCGGAGAGTATGTAAAGAGTATCGATGTCATTCTGCTCGATGATGCCTTCCAGCACCGTTACGTGAAGCCTGGCATTAACATTCTGCTCGTCGACTACCATCGCCTGATTATCTACGACACCCTCCTGCCGGCAGGACGACTGCGGGAACCCGTGAAGAGCAAAGACAGGGCGGATATCGTGATCGTCACGAAGTGCCCGAAAGACCTGAAGCCCATGGAGTTCCGTGTCATCACCAAGGCCATGAGCCTCTATCCATATCAGAAACTGTTCTTCTCCTCCCATGAGTTCGAAGGACTGAGGCCTGTCTTCCCAACTAATCAGAATACTCAGAGTTCTCAGAGTTCTCAGACATTATCCGAGGCTCTGGCTGATCAGCACGTCCTTCTGTTGACTGGCATAGCCTCACCCGAGCAGATGCTCAACGACCTGAAGGGCTATGCCAAGGCCGTGACCCCCCTGGCATTCAGCGACCATCATCGTTTCAAGGAGAATGATGTGAAGCAGATCAACGAGGCATTTAGTGCCCTCCCTTCACCTAAGATGATTATCACGACAGAGAAAGACGAGACCCGTCTGATGCAGGTAGAAGGTCTGAGCGACGAGGTGAAGAGATGTCTCTACGCCTTGCCGATCAGAATACAGATCCTGCTCGGCCAAGAAGAATCATTCAATCAATGTATTATCAGTTATGTACGAAAAAATTCAAGAAACAGCATCCTGGCTCAAAGCAAGGATGACCACAAGCCCAAAGACAGCGATTATTCTGGGAACCGGCCTCGGACAATTAGCTTCAGAAATAACTGACAAGACGGAGTTCCCTTATACGGACATCCCCAACTTCCCGTTATCGACCGTAGAAGGCCACAGCGGCAAACTGATCTTCGGCAAACTCGGTGGCGTGGATATCCTGGCCATGCAGGGCCGTTTCCACTACTATGAGGGATACTCAATGAAGGAGGTGACCTTCCCTGTCAGGGTGATGTACGAGTTAGGCATCAAGACCCTTTTCGTGAGCAATGCCGCAGGAGGCATGAACGAGAATTTCCGTGTGGGAGACTTAATGATCATCACCGACCACATCAACTTCTTCCCGGAGCATCCGCTGCGCGGCAAGAACTTCCCGACAGGTCCGAGGTTCCCTGATATGCATGAAACCTACGACCAGGGACTGATCAAACTGGCTACAGACATTGCCCGTGAGAAGAAGATACGTGTCAGATATGGTGTCTACGTCGGCGTGCAGGGTCCCACCTTCGAGACCCCGGCAGAATATAAGATGTACCGTATCTTAGGAGGTGACACCGTCGGCATGTCGACCGTCCCAGAAGTTATCGTGGCTCACCATTGCGGCATCCGCACCTTCGGCATCTCGGTCATCACTGACCTCGGCGGCTTCAACGCTCCCATCGAAGTCAGCCATGAAGAAGTGCAGAAAGCCGCCAACAAGGCCCAGCCACTGATGACAGAGATTATGCGTGAGATGATTATACGTTCTGAACAGGTCGGCCACCAGCAGGCTGAGAAATTCAATACAGACCACCCGACAGAAGAATGGAAATAGCAAAACTCGGAGAGTTCGGCCTTATCGACCGTCTCACCAAAGACATCAAGATCAAGAACGACAGTACCAAATATGGTGTCGGCGACGACTGTGCGGTGCTGAGTTATCCAGACAAGGAGGTACTCGTCACTACAGACCTATTGATGGAAGGTGTCCATTTCGACCTGACCTACATCGACCTGCAACACCTTGGTTACAAGAGTGCGATGGTGAACATCAGCGATGTGTTCGCCATGAACGGCACACCCCGCCAGATCACCGTCTCGCTGGCACTCAGCAAACGGTTCACGGTGGAAGATATGGAACTGTTCTACAGCGGTCTGCAGATGGCCTGCGACAAATGGGGCGTGGACATCGTCGGCGGCGACACCACCTCCAGTTATACCGGTCTGGCTATCTCAATCACCTGCATCGGAGAGGCCCGGAAAGAGGATATCGTCTATCGCAATGGAGCCAGGGATACAGACCTCATCTGTGTCTCAGGCGACCTCGGTGCCGCCTATATGGGACTGCAACTGCTGGAACGGGAGAAAGCCGTCTACTATGGACAGATTGACGATCTCCAGAAGAAGATCGCCGAGGCGAAGGCTGCCGGCACCTACGAATCACAAAGTGCCAGGTTCCAAGAACAGAGTGCGAAGTTACAGGACTTCCAGCCCGACTTCAGCGGTAAGGAGTATCTGTTGCAACGCCAGTTGCAGACCGAAGCCAGAGGCGACATCATCCAGAAACTCCGCGATGCCGGTATCCGTCCGACAGCCATGATGGATATCAGCGATGGTCTATCGTCAGAACTGATGCATATCTGCAAACAGTCGGGGGTAGGTTGTCGCATCTATGAGAAGAACATCCCCATCGACTACCAGACTGCCGTCATGGCCGAAGAGTTGAATATGAATGTCACGACCTGTGCCCTCAATGGTGGCGAAGATTATGAACTATTGTTCACTGTTCCCATCGGCGACCATGAGAAGATAGAGCAAATAGAAGGTGTGAAACTGATCGGGCATATCACCGACGCAAAGTTCGGCCAGATGCTCGTAACCCGTGATAATCAGGAGTTTGAACTCAAAGCACAGGGTTGGAACCCGCTGCAGAGGTAAGAGGTGAGAGGTAAGAGGTAAGAGAAATTTTGAAAAAAGTTCGCAAAATATTTGGTGGGTTCAAAAAATGTTTGTACCTTTGCACCCGCAAACGAAAGGATTGCCGCTCGGTTTACCGCTTTCACAAAGCGACGCGACTGAAAGAACCAAATTGGTGCCTTAGCTCAGTTGGTAGAGCATCGGACTGAAAATCCGTGTGTCCCCGGTTCGATTCCTGGAGGTACCACTTCCTCCTTTCATTAGCCCGGTTTCGCGTTATGGCGGCCGGGTTTCTTTTTATACCTAATTTATAATATTATTATGGGAATAGTCATTGGTATTGACGTGGGCATCTCCACCACTAAGATTGTAGGCATCAAAAACGGAAAGGTATCAGCGCCGATCCGTATTACCGCCGCAGACCCTATCACCTCTCTCTATGGTGCTTTTGGCAAATATCTGCACGATAACGACATCGACCTGAAGGATGTAGAAAAGGTGATGCTGACGGGGGTAGGCGCAGCATATATCGACACCCCCATCTACGGACTGCCCACCGCCAAGTCTGAGGAGTTCGTGGCCGATGGTCTCGGTGCCCGTTTCGAGTCGAAACTCGACCACGCCATCGTGGTCTCGATGGGTACTGGTACAACCTTCATCCTCTGCAACGGCGATGAGATGAAGCATATCGGCGGTATCGGTGTCGGCGGAGGCACGCTGGCCGGACTCGCCCGTATCATGCTCAACACCAGCGACATCACACAGGTGGTGGCGATGGCCAAACAGGGTAACGTTCGCAACATCGACCTGGTCATCGGCGACATCAGCGCCCATCCCCTGCCAGGACTGCCTATGGACACGACTGCCTCCAACTTTGCCAAGGCGCAGAGCGACGCCTCGAAGGAAGACATCGCCGCCGGACTGATCAAGATGGTGCTGCAGAGTATCGGTTCTGCCGCCTGGCTCGCCTCCTTAGGCAGCGACATCCGCGACTTCGTACTCATCGGCAACCTCTCCCTCCTGCCACAGTGCAAGGAAGTGTTCCCTGGTCTTGAGAAACTCTACGACATCCGTTTCCACGTACCCAAGCACTCCCAGTACTGCACCGCCATCGGCGCCGCCCTCGACTACACCATCAACGGAAAGAAATAAGATATGAAAAGGTATCTGATGATGACGGCCATGCTGATGACGGCGGCCGTATGTATTCAAGCACAGAGCAAACCTGAAGCCTATTTCTCATTCAGGGAACTACCCAACATGCTGAAATGGCACCCTGCCCCACCCGACACCATCGGCGCGGCCTTTACCTACGACATCATGCAGTATATGTGGGGCAAGGAGATGCGTCAGAACAAGGAACGGGCCGACATTGCCATCCGCGATGCCGTGTACAGTCTGGAGTGTATCGCCCAAGAGTTCAGCGAGCCCTTCGGCCTGACGATTTCTGAGGAGGAGACGCCAGAGATCTGGAAGTTGCTCCGCGACGCGAAGGCCACCTGCGAGAACATGGGCGGTTTCCCCAAATATTTTTACAAGCGGAAACGCCCGTTCGTGCGCTTCCAAGAAGCCACGGCGACACCAGAGTTCGAGCCCGAACTGCGCAGGAATTACTCTTTCCCCTCCGGCCACACCATCCTCGGTTGGACATCAGCCCTGCTGCTGACGGAGATCAACCCCGAACGTGCCGACACCATCCTGGCCCGGGGCATGATGTACGGCGAGAGCCGAGTGATCGTAGGTGCCCACTGGCAGAGCGACGTGGATGCCGGACGGCTGGCAGCGGCAGCCCTCTATGCACGATTGCACACTAGCGAGCGGTTCCTGAAGCAGATGCGCCGCGCCCAAAAGGAATTTGAAAAGAAGCGTCAATAAACACACCAGGACTCGCATCAGAAGAGATGCGGGTCCTCTTTTTTTGTTTACCTGACTGTGGGGTTGAGATTGCGCTGGAGGAAGAAGGCCTTCGTGGCGAGGAAGAAGCAGGCGACACCTGCAGCATTCACCACGACCACTGTCCAGAAAGCAGCACCATAGCCGACGAGTTCGGAGATGATACCTCCGACGAGAATGCCAAGTCCCATACCGATATCCCAAGAGATGAGAATGGTAGAGTTGGCCGTGCCACGCTGGTTGTTGGTGGCCACATTGATGGTCATGATCTGAAAGGCCGGCCACATGTGACCGTTACCGAGGCCGATGAGCAAGGCGGAACCGTAGTAGCCGAGGGTTGCCAGAGGTGAGAGATAAGCAGGCGGGTCAGCAGGAACGGTAAGAGAGGTGAGATTACTCAAGGCCGGCAAGGCGATGAAAATTGTATACCCTACCAGCGAGATGACCATGCCGGAGCCTGCGTTGAAGGTGAGCCGGCCTTCACGGAGGGCCTTGCCACCCTGTAAGCGTGACAAGATCAGCCCGATGGAACAGAGCATAAAATAGGTACCAGTTCCACCCGTGATGCCCATCACCTCCTTGCCATAGATGGCCAGGTAATTGCTCAACACGCCGAAACTGAAACCGAAGGCCACCATATTCAACCCCAGGAGCCAGCCCCTGACGAGAAAGAAGCGGTCCCAAGAAAGAGGAAGGCGGAAAGAGGAATGTGGAAAGAGATTACTTGTTCCCATAGAACCTGCCGCCGGAGTATCCTCTTTCCTCTTTCCACTTTCCCCTTTCCTCCCTATATCTACTGTGGCATCGACGAGCCAGCCAAGGCAGGCCACGATGAAGGCCAACCAGAAGAGGAGTTCGAAACTGGCGGTAAACTGATAAAGGAATATGCCGACGGTAGGCGCAATGGCCATGGCAAGGTTGTTTGACAGGCCGTAGTAACCGATACCCTCCGTACGTCTGCTGGATGGCAGCACATCGATGGCGACCGTCGAATTAGAGACGGTCAGTGCTCCAAAGGGACCTCCATGAAGTGTACGGACCACCAAAAACAAGAATAAGGTCGAGGCTGCGAGATAACCGGCAAAGAAGATGGCGAAAGCCCCGAAACTGATCATCAGCACGGTCTTCCGCGGAAAGGAGTCGACCAGATAGCCACTAAAAGGACGGCACAACAAAGTCGTGATGGTATAGCCTGACAAGACGAGGCCTATCACGTCCTTTGTTGCGCCGAAATGTTCACTCAGATAGAGCGGCAGCAGAGGTGTCAGCACATAGAAGGCAAAGAACAGCGCGAAGTTCGCTGTCATAACCTTGATATAGTTCCTATTCCAGAGTCGCTCCAATTTTCTGTTTTGACAATTCGTATCCATCCGTTCCACTCCGATGCATCATTCGCTGACGATATTCTTAAGCGACGAGCCGAAGATGATGTACTGCGTATTACCAGCGATAGTACCTTCGTTCTGTCCCCAGAGGAAGGGCCAGTCGTCGTAGTTCTCGAAATGGTCCGGCTTACGGAACAGCAGGCCAGGAGCCACGTTACCGGGGATGAACGAGAAGTCTGCGCGGTTGTTGCCGTAGAACACCTGCTTCGGACGGGTGGCACCCACCACGGCCACAAACGAATAGTTATGGTAGGGATGGCAGCCGTAGAGCCAGTTGGCGACACGGTAGACCTCATCCTTGCCGACGATGTCGGGGAAATAGATGTGGGCGTAGTTGACGGTAATGCCGAAGTTGAGCACCATGTTCACACCAGCCCAGTTGCCAAGGCCGATGGGTACACCGTAGGGATTGTTCGTATCGAAGCCCTTGATGTATTGTTCGTACTTCTCCACATAAGGACGGAGTTTCTGCTTGTAAGCCTCATCCATATAGGGCACGGCGTCGAGAGCGGTCTGCATGTTACCAGACAGGCGCAACTCGAGGGCATCCCAAATCTGTGCGGCGAAGTTATCCAGATACTGCTTTTCCTGCGTAGCACTGAAAAGCATCAGGTTCGTGGCCATGTCACCGAGTTGTTCACGGTTCTTACGACTACGTTCCAAGAGTTTCTGGCGTTTCTTGTCGGGCTGGGCACCCTGCTGCATGGGGTTGGCGATACTGGTCTGTTCCGAACCTTCAAGCCATGCATATTCATCATCATTCTGACGGGCTGCGGCGCGCTGGGCGATGATCTCCGTTGCCTCCTTCATCAGTCGCTTCGACTGAGTGAGGGCACGCTCTGCCAGGTCATCGTTATACCCCTTGAGGGCATGACTGGCGGCAGCGAACATCGTGGCAGCACGGAGGTCCAGTTGCGGACTGCGGGTAGTGAAGGCCCACATATCGTCGGGCGTACCACTGCGCTTGCCGTCGGCACTCACTTCGTAGGGCTTGAGCGACGGGTCGTAATGCAGGCCGTCGGTGATCGAGGCAGCATCGCCCAGATGGTGATAGTTGTCGAGGATGGAGTTGGAGAGCGTCGAAGCCATGTGGCCGATCTGCTCTGCCTGTGCCACGAGGTTCAGCGTGCCGTGCTCGATGAACTGCAGGATGTCGGGCACACCGTCGGGACGGTGCAGGTCGACATAGCGTTGCTTCTGCGAGACGAAGGTCTCGTCGCGCTGAGGACGGAAGAGTTCCCAGGTGCGGATGAAGTTCTGTACCACATTGATGTTCGAGCCTGTCTCGATATCGAAGTCACCGGCATCGAAGAATCCGCCGACGTTCAGGCCGGGGATGAGTTCCAGGGGCTTGTATTTCGTATCGGTGGTCGGCCCCTGACGGTGCAGGTCGAAGTGATCGCTCTCTGGGGCCTGCAGATAGCCCTCCTTGAACGGCTCACCGTGCCAGGTGCGATAGCCCTCGGTCACATACATGTGATTCATGTGGATAGGCACCCAGACGTCAGTGGTGGCATCGGTGATCTTGTCGTAGACATGGGCGTCGATGAGAAAGTCATTTGTTTTGGTGTTTCCGTACTGGATATAATAGACGCCCGGCTCCTTGACTGCCGAGAAATCGAATTTCACATAATTATATTTGAAATAAGGTCCCCAAGACTGGATGGCGCCCTCAAAGGCCTTCTCTGTCGTGCCGTCGGCCTTGATGCGCATCAGCGAGGCAGAGGTCTGCGGTGTGTCATTCTTGTCAAGTTCGATGACCGCCACCTTCGGCTGTTCGGGGGTATAGCCAATCTGAGAGAAGCCAATGTTCGGTTCACGGATCCATCCGGGGATGGCATTCGGCTCAACGGTCCAGGTGATGACCTTACCCGTCTTGCCGGCAGGCAGCACGCTGCGGACAACGAACCAACCGTTCTGCGCCAGCATACGGCCGTCGAAGAGTTTCAACTCGGCATCGTCGCTGCTGATCTTAACCATACGTCCGGGATCGTCGGTGGCCATCGTCAGACGATGACCAGTCTCAATGGGCAGTGGGTCGATGAATCGCCCTGTGCCCCGGTCGTCGTAGGTCTTGAAGCCCTTGAACTGACGGGGCTTCTCACTGTTCGGACGGGTGATGGTCTGGCTGGTGGCGTAGCGTGGCAGACGACCCAGACGGCCGTCCATCGTAAAGGTCTTCAGCCAGTATTGCGATGGCAGGAACTCGATGTTGAAACCTGCCTCGCCGGCCAGTTTCTCGGGTACGGGCTTGTCGAGCCACACGGCTATCTCCACGGCCTTGCCCTTGGCCGTCACCACCACCCGACTGTCGAAGTCGTAGTCGTCGTAACGCATGGTCACCTCTATGGATCCATTCCCGCGATCTACCTTCCGGTCGGTCATCTTCGGCACCAGGTCCCACTGCTCGGGCGTGTTGTTCAGACGCACGGCACCGCCCTGGACGGTACGCACACCATGGTGAATAATCTCGATACCGGAGTTCTTCTCGTCATTGAAGCCTCCGTTAAAACTGTTGCTGAACACCAGCACGTTCACTCCCTGCCGCTCGAAATACTCACGGTCGTTCAGTGTCAGATCCTGCGCCTGACAGACAGTGGCGACAGCCAATGTCATCATTACGAATAGTTGTCTCATCTTTTGTAAGTTGGTTTTGTTTGTTTTATCTTCTCTTTTGTCAGTCCATCGGATAACGCACGTCCCACTTGGCACGAAGGGCATCCATGAGTTCCATGATGTAGAGGGTCTCCCGGTGGGGCATCTCCCGCGGTTCCAACAGACCGTCTGCCAAGGCCTGACGACAGGCCTGGAACTGGTATTCGTAGCCCGTGATCTGCTGCGGCACACGGATGGTTTCGATGTAAGTACGATCGGGACCGTTGACGGTAATCTGTTGCGGATTGTTGATGTTGTCGATGATCAGATTTCCTTCTGTTCCCGCAACAACACCAATATTGTCGCCCACACACTGGGCACTCGACTGGAGATTGCAGAGCATCCCGTCGGCCAGCACCAGACTGATGGCGTTCGTCAGGTCCATGCCCGTCTTCGACTTCACGCACTGGCTCTCGATGCTGACGATATCGGCCGGGAAGAACATCCTGACGAAGTTCAGGGCATAGACACCGAGGTCGAGCAACGCTCCGCCACAGAGGTCAGGACGCATGATACGGGGCTTGTCACCCATCGAGTAGCCGAGGGTGGCCGTCAGCATCCGCGGTTCGCCGATACGACTGGCAATCAGTTCGCGCATCATCTTGACAACCGGCTGATAACGTGTCCAGATGGCCTCAGCCAGGAAGACTTTCCGCTCATGGGCCAGGTCGATGATCTCCTTTGCCTGCCGCGCATTGGCCATGAAGGCTTTCTCCACCAGACAGGGCTTTCCCGCCAGCAACGCCTCTTTCGTCACATCGTAGTGGTGGGAATGCGGGGTGCCGATATACACCAGGTCGATGTCAGGGTCGGCGATCAGTTCTGCATAACTGCCGTATGCCTTCGCGATCTTCCACTGCCGGGCAAAGGCCTCTGCCTTCTCAAGGGTCCGCGACCCCACGGCATAGGCCTCACACTCTTTCAGCCCGTTGAGGGTGATGGCTGCCTTCTCGGCTATCCATCCCGTGCCGATGATACCGACACGCAGTATATCCGTCTCTCTCATCCCCGTGCCATTTTATAGATAGCCTCCATGTCCTCAGCCTTCAGCACCTTCAAGGCACCACAGGTGGCGCTGTAGTCGCGGCTGCACTTACGGGTCATCTCCTGAATCTCCTCGTCGGTGATATCCTTACCGATCAGTTCCTTGATATTGATGGGCATGCCGATGGCATGATAGAAGCGCTCCATCGCCTCGATGCCTTTGAGGGCCGTTCCCTCGGGATCAGTGAAGTCGTTGGGCACATCCATCACATTCACGGCGAAGCGCACGAAACGGCTCAGGTTCTCATACATCACATAGCGGGCCCAACTCGGCCAGATAGCAGCCAGACCGGCACCGTGGGTCACGTCGAACATACCGCTGAGTTCGTGCTCCAACTGGTGGGTCGCCCAGTCGTCGGCCACGCCACAGCCCGTCAGTCCCCAGTGGGCCACACTGCCGCCCCACATGATCTGGGCTCGCTGGCGGTAATCCTCGGGATTCTTCAAGACCTCAAAGACGGCCGTCTTCATACGCCGGAGGACAGCCTCGGCGAGGTCGGTGGTCAGGTCCATATCGTCGTCCTTGGTGAAGTAGCGCTCCATGGTGTGCATCATCATGTCGGTCACGCCGGCAGCCGTCTGGTATGGCGGCAGCGTCATGGTACGACGGGGGTTCATGATGGCAAACTTCGGACGCGACATATTGTTCGAATAACCGAGTTTCACGTCGCCCTCCTCGTTGGTGATCACCGAGGCCTCGCTCATCTCACTGCCGGCAGCGGGAATAGTGAGCACCGAGGCCACGGGCAGCATCGTCTCTGGTTCGGCTTTACCCAGGTAGAAGTCCCAGACATCACCCTCGTAACACACGCCATAGGCGATGCACTTCGCAGAGTCGATGACACTGCCGCCACCCACGGCGAGGATGAAGTCCACGCCCTCCTGACGGCAGAGGTCGATGCCCTGCTGTGCCAGCGACAGACGGGGATTGGGCACCACACCGCCAAGGGTGACATACTGTACCCCACCCTCCTTCAGCAGACCGCAGATCTTGTCGAGCAGTCCCGAGCGCACAGCACTCTGACCGCCATAATGCACCAGCACCTTCGTGCCACCGTATTTCTTCACCAGAGCAGCCACCTGCTCTTCACTCTGTTCACCGAACACCACTTCTGTCGGCGCATAGTAATTAAAATCTCTCATACCTATTTTATTATTTTGTTCATGTGTCAATAACCTAATCCTACGTAACTGTGGGCGGGCAACTGGAGGTCGAACACCGTTGCATCGTCAGCATAGCCCATGAAACGGTTGCGCCCCCACCCTCTCGGAGCCTTCGGCAGATCGGCGGGCTTCAGTTGTTCACCCGTAAGCAGGTTACGCAGCGCGCTTACCTTATTATTAATAACGACGCGCAGGCTCACAGCCTCATCGTTGAAGTTCTCCACCACCAGCGTCTTGTTGTCGTAGGGGAAGAGTGCCACCTTCGACGGCCCTTCGATATAGGCCCCCACATCCTTGCTCATGGCTCGGCGGATGATGTTCAGCGCCCCTGCCGGATAGTCGTAGAGGTTGCCATAGTCGTCGGGGATGGTGAGCACGAAGAGCATACCCTTCGAATAGGTGTCGCGCAACAGGATGGGATAGCCCGACACGCCACCCGTGAGCGGACGCCCTGCACTGACCACCTCCCAGGCATCGTTCGTAAAGTATTTCACCTGCGGGATGATGAACTCGCGCTCCGACTTACCCTGCCAGCCGAAGTCGTTGACGATGGCTTTCAGGTCACCACAGTAGAGTTCACAGACGTCGGCTATTTGTTCGCGGATGGCCTTCAGCAGTCCCGTGGTGATGATCACGTCGCCACCCTTCTTCAACTGCGCCTTGATCTTCTCCACAATCTGCGGATCCTTCGCAGCCTGTTCGGTGAGCAGGATCTGCTGACGGCCGTCAACCCACTGCGGATGCATGTCCATCGGCAGACCGATCATACCGAGATAGTTCTGCAGGAAGTCCTCACCCGACGAGTGGTAGGGCTTATACGATACCAGTCCGACGGGGTTGCCGAGCAGTCCGATGAGCCGGTCGGTCTCACGGAGCGTCACACTGGCAAAGCGTGCCATCGTGGTGGGCGTGACGGTCTTGCCGTCTTTGGTAAACGGCTTCACCATCTCGTCGTAACGGAAACTGTTTCCGCCTTGATCCTGCCACGGCTTGCGCATCATCTCCGGTGCGATCTTCACGTCGTTCAGTTGCATGTAGTTCCAGAGGATAATCTCCGGCGTCTTCGACAGCATCGTCAGGTGCAGTTGCTCGGCGTAGCGGTCCATGCTCATGTTGATACCGCCAGCATCCACCCATCCGCCGCCGTTCTTACCCGGGGCGATATGATCAAAATATCTCACCACATTGTAACTCAGATAGTTCTGCAGGTGCTGTGCCGAGGCGGGGTCGCGGGTCTCAGTACCTGTCCAAAGACCGTCGAAATAGAGGGGTTCCTCTTCGAGGTTGAAGCCGAGACCATGGAAGTGGTCATACCAGTTCGGATACTTGATGATGACCTTCACCTTCGGGTTGACCTTCTTCGCGGGACCTACCACCAGTTCGCGCCCGGCATCGGCCATCAGCCGCAGACGATACTCCGTCCAACTCTTCCCGCTCCGCTCCTTGGCAGCGATCTCGTCATCGTTCTTCAGGTCGATGAAGAAGAAGTCGTCGAGGATGAAGTCATCGAAGAGTCTGGCCGTATATTCCGCCACCTCCTGCACCTGCAGCCGTTCCACGGGACGGGCATAACTGTAGGTCTCGAAGTCGGCGGGTTCCGAACGGGTGTAAGTGATGCCGCCGCCTACCTCAAGACTCTTCGACAGGAAGAACTTCTTCACCTTCGTCATCGTCTTCTCGTCTACGGTGAAGGCGTCGCGGTGGGTCTCCAGATAGATCTTGTCAAGATCCACCTGCGTACTCACCGTCTCCCAGGTCTGACTGAGGAACTTATCGTCGGCCATCCTTGCCACATCCTGTGCACGGATGTAGGTCGACACCTTGAAATTCTGGTACTTTCCCGCCTGTGCTGGCAGGATGGCCGTAGCAGCAACTGTCGCTAACACCACTTTTCTGATGATCTTCTTGTTCATACACTTGCTCTTTTCTGTTTTGTTAGCATCTTGATGTGTCTAGTTACTCTTGGGTGCAAAGATAATGAAAAATATCGGATATAGCAAATTATTTGATAAAATAAAAAGAAACAAATACCAATTTTGTTGCGTAATAAGGATCGATTCCTAAATAATCAAAAAAAACGGCACCAGACGCACGGTGCGTAGAAAAAAATGACTATCTTTGTCGCACGTAGACATATTAAACTAATAAGACAATGATGAAGATTTTAATGATTGGCGGTACGGGCACGATCAGCAGTGCCATTACCCGACTGCTGGCTGAGAGCGAGCACGAACTGTGGTTGTTGAACCGTGGTAACAGACAAGCAGAACTACCTGCAGGTGTCAGACAGATTGTGGCTGACGTCGAGGACGAGCAACTGGTGGCAGAGAAACTGGGCGACATGACGTTTGATGTCGTCTGCGAGTTCATCGGCTTCGTGCCGGAGCAGGTGGCCCGCGACATCCGGCTCTTCAAGGGGCGCACGCGCCAGTATGTCTATATCAGTTCCGCCTCGGCCTACAACAAGCCGGCACGCGGCTATATCGTCAACGAGGGAACCACCCTGGCCAATCCCCACTGGGAATACTCCCGCAACAAGATTGCCTGCGAGGAACTGTTGATGAAGCACTACCGCGAGGAGGGCTTCCCCGTGACCATCGTCCGTCCGAGCCATACCTACTGCGAGCGCGCCGTGCCACTCGGCGTACACGGCCTGAAGGGCAGTTGGCAGGTGGTGAAGCGTATGATGGAGGGCAAGCAGGTGTTGATACAGGGCGACGGCAGTTCGCTGTGGACGATGACGTGGAACGAGGACTTCGCCCGCGGCTTCATCGGCCTGCTGGGCAATCCGCACGCTATTGGCGAGGCGTTCCAGATCATGAACGACGAGACGCTCACCTGGACACAGATCTACCAGACGATTGCCGACGTGCTGCACGTAGAGTTGAAACCGTATTATGTCGCGTCGTCGTTCCTGGCTGATGTCTGCCCCAAGGCCTACGACCTCGAAGGCGGACTCCTCGGCGACAAGGCGGTGAGCGTGGTCTTCGACTGTTCGAAACTGAAACGGGCCGTACCCGGATTCCAGGCTCGGGTACGCTTCGAAGAGGGTGTGCGCCGCACCATCGATTATATCCTGAAGCACCCCGAACTGCAGGAGGAGGATCCCGACTTCGACCGCTGGTGCGACCGGGTCATTGCCGCACAGGAGAAAGCCAAGATCGGATTATAACGTCAACGGCTCTCCGTCGATAGTGATATCTCTTAATTCGTATTTGTCGGAGGGCTTCACGTCAATGGGTGTCTCGGCATCGACCCGGATGTCGCGCAGCATGATGTTGTTGCACCGCGAAAGGGGCATGTCTTCACGCTCTCCGGGCTTGAAGAACTGTGTCCAGGGATGGATGAAGAGGATGCGCTTGCAACGGCCCGTGATATGCTCGACCAAGACATACTCGTAGTGCTGCGGGGTGTCAGGGCGCATCTTCAGCCACAGCACGCGGTCTGCCCGCTCGGTATGGCAGTTGCGCAGGATGACATTGCGGTCGTGGAGCGATTCCGAGCCCAGTGTCAGGCAGCCGTGCACACGGCCATAGCGACAGTTCTGAATCAGTATCCGCTCGCAATCGCCATTGGTCTCGTCCTGGTCTGCCCACGTACCCTTGCCACCTTTCAGCACGACGGCATCGTCGTTGACATGCATAAAGCACCCGTCGATGAGCACATCGGTACAGGCGTCGATGTCGATGGCATCCGACGAGGGGGCGCCACGGGTGGGATCGGGTGCCCAGATATGCTCGGTAGGCGCGAAGATATAGCAGTCCAGATAGCGCACATGGTCGCACTTGTAGATGTGGTTGGTCCAGAAGGGCGAGTTGATGAGATGCACATCCTGCACGGTCACGTTCCTGGAGTTTGAGATATAGGTGAGCCGGGGGCGCTGGGCGTCCTTGTTGGTGCATTGCGGATTCCATTTGCGCCGGATCCAGAACTCCTGCCAGTAACTGAGGCCGTTGCCGTCGATGGTGCCGGTGCCGCTGATGGTGAAGCCGTCGAGGCCGTCGGCATTCACCAGCGCACAGAAATAGGTGCAGGTCTCGCCTTCGATACGGGTGGTCATATAAGGGAAGTCGATAATGCGGTCGGAACCTTTCAGGCGTCCCTTCACGTGCAGATGCGTACCTTGTTTGAAGAAGAGGGCACCGGTGAGATAAGTACCTTCGGGAATCACGATCACGCCCCCACCCTCGCTGGCAGCACGGTCTATCACCTGCTGGATGGCCGCCGTCTGCACCACCGTGGAGTCGCATACCACTCCATAGTCGGTAATGACATACTGGCGCCCCAGCGTCGTCACGTCCACCTTCGTCGTGTCCTGGAACCAGGCATCCATGGCGCTGTTGTCAGGCCAGGTCTCGCCCGCGGGGGCCTTCCCGGTCTGGGCGGCAGCACTCATCACCGTCAGCGACAGTAGCAGCAGGATCAGTCTCATCTGGCAGTCACACAACGGAGGTTGGTTTCCAACTGCGCCGTCGAACTGGCTCCGACGAGCACCGAGGTGACGCCTCTTTGCTCGAGTATCCACCTGAGCGCCATCTCTGCGATGGTCTCGCCACGGCTTTCTGCGGTCTCGCGATAGCCGCGGAGCGTCTGGAGCAACTCCGGCGTCAGCATCGACTCTTTCAGGAACTTCCCTTTCGACATCCGGGAGTTCTCCGGCACACCGTTCAGGTAACGGTCTGTCAGCAAGCCCTGCGCCAACGGGGAAAAGGCGATGAAGCCGACACCGTTGTCGGCACAGAAGTCGAGGATGCCGCTTTCCTGCGGCTGACGGTCGAGCATGTTCAGACGCCCCTGATAGATCAGCAGCGGCACGTCGTGGGCCTTCAGATAGTCGTAGCCATACTTCAGCGGCTCCAACGGCCAGTTCGAGATGCCCACGTAGAGGGCCTTGCCCTGACGCACGATATCCACCAGGGCCTGCAGCGTCTCGTCGAGCGGCGTCTCGGGGTCGTAGCGGTGGCTGTAGAACAGGTCCACGTAGTCGATCTTCATGCGCTTCAGGCTCTGGTCCAGACTGGCCATCAGATATTTCCTGCTGCCCCAGTCGCCGTAAGGCCCGGGCCACATGTCATAGCCTGCCTTCGACGAGATAAAGAGTTCGTCGCGGTAAGGGCGGAAGTCCTCGTCCATCAGCCTGCCCATGGTCTCCTCGGCCGATCCGTACACGGGTCCGTAGTTGTTGGCCAGGTCGAAATGGGTGATGCCGTGGTCAAAGGCGTAGTGGGTGATCTCCCGGCTGCGCTCGTAGGGGTCCACGCTCCCGAAGTTATGCCAGAAGCCGAGGCTCACCTGTGGCAGCATCACACCCGAACGTCCGCAACGTTCATACTTCATCCCATTGTCGTAGCGGCTCTTGTCCGCAAAGTATTGTTCTTTCATCGCTGTTAGTTTTATGTATTCTGGTGGCAAAGATAGTGTTTTTTCTGCGAAATACGCTCATAAATTCAGGTCAATCATGAAAATTAAGTATTTTTACATATGATGCTATGCTGGAATTACACGGATTATCCTTATATTTGCACCAACAATCAGAGGACAAACGACCTCATCAATAACGAACGATATGATAAAACGGTTTTGGATTCTTGCCCTGGCATGCAACAGCATCATCATGGCCGCTGCACAGACAGCCATCCTGAAAACAGCACAGAAAGCCAACGACTACTTCATGGCGAAGTACAGTGACCCTACTCTCCCCACCAACGTCAATCGTATCCGCCCTTCATCACTCTGGACGAGGGCCGTGTACTACGAGGGACTCATGGCCCTGCATGCCATCAATCCCCAGCAGCGCTATCTGGACTACGCAGAGAGATGGGCCGACTTCCACCGTTGGACGCCACGCTACGGGGTGACGACCACCAATGCCGACGACCAGTGCTGCGCTCAGACCTACATCGAACTGAACCTGCTGACCGGCAAGGGGACACTCGACTCCATCCAGAAGAATCTGACACTCCAGATGGCTTCAGGCCGTACCGACTACTGGACATGGATCGACGCCATCCAGATGGCGATGCCGGTCTACGTCAAGATGTATGCCACCACGGGCGACAGGCAGTATCTGGATTACGCCATGAGGAGTTACGAGTGGAGCCGCAACACCTGTGGCGGCGGGCTCTTCAACCAGGAAGAGGGACTGTGGTGGAGAGACCGGGACTACGTACCTCCCTACAAGGAGAAAGATGGCCAGAACTGCTATTGGAGCCGCGGCAACGGCTGGGTGTATGCGGCCCTGGTGCGCTGCATGGAGGTGCTCTCACCCAAAGACAAGGCGTACAGGCAGTTGAAGAAGGACTTCCTGCTGATGAGTGCTGCACTCCTGAAGTGTCAGCATGAAGACGGGTTCTGGCACGCCAGCCTCGTGTCGGATGCCGACTATCCCGGACCCGAGATGACGGGCACCGCCCTCTTCCTCTACGGCATGGCATGGGGCATCAGAAAGGGGATGCTCAGAGATTCAGCCTATCTGTCTGCCTGCGATCTCGCTTTCAAGGCTCTGGAGTCATGTCTTCACAAGGATGGTTTTCTCGGCTGGTGCCAAGGCACGGGCAAAGAACCCGCGTCGGGGCAGCCTATCACATTCACCAAGGTCCCCGACTTCGAGGATTATGGTACTGGCTGCTATCTCCTGGGACTGTCAGAGTACTACAAACTAAAGATGCAGGAACCAAATGCCCAGTCCTGGCCGCAGCCCCGGCCAGAGGCTAAGCCTGGCACCCGCTGGTGGTGGTTGGGCTCGGCCGTCGACAAGGAGAACCTGCAGTGGAACCTGTCCGAATATGCACGGGTAGGGATCGGAGCCGTGGAAATCACCCCACTCTACGGTGTCAGGGGCAATGAACAGCACGACATCCCCTTCCTCTCCCCGGAGTGGATGCAGGCGCTGAAGACCGTAGAAGACATCGCCAGGCCGTTAGGCATCGAGGTTGACATGAACTGCGGCACAGGCTGGCCTTTCGGCGGTCCACACATCTCACGGGACCAGGCAGCCTGCAAGGCCATCTTCAAGGATACGATGGTCAATGGCACGCAGACATACGATGTGGAGATAGGGCGCACGGGGCAGAAAGTGAAACGGGCTGCCCCAGGAGGTGAAGGCTGGGTGGTGGATCACTTCGACCGTGAAGCCGTCAGACACTATCTGGACCGTTTCGAACAGGCCTTTGCCACCTCTGGCGTCCCCTACCCTCACACCTTCTTCAACGATTCATACGAGGTGTATAAAGCCAACTGGACACCGTCGCTCTTCGATGAGTTCCAGCGGCGCCGAGGCTATGACCTGCGCACCAGACTGCCCGAGTTGCTGGGAGTGGTCGACGATGGCAACCAGGTGCTTTGCGACTATCGGGAGACGCTCTCCGACCTGCTCCTCGAGAACTTCACCCGCCAGTGGGTGTCGTGGGCACATCGGCATGGGGTCAGAGTGCGCAATCAGGCACACGGCTCGCCCGCCAACCTGCTCGACCTCTATGCGGCCGTCGACATCCCGGAGATTGAAGGCTTCGGACTGTCAGAGTTCGGCATCAAAGGACTGCGTACCGATCCCGGGATGACACGAAAGAACTTCAGCGACGTCTCGATGCTGAAATATGCCTCGTCGGCGGCTCACGTCACGGGAAAGCCGCTCACCTCGTCAGAGACGTTCACCTGGCTGACAGAACATTTCCGTACCAGTCTGTCGCAGATGAAACCCGATCTCGACCTGATGTTCACCTGTGGTGTGAATCACGTCTACTTCCACGGTTCCTGCTACACGCCGAAGGACGAGCCCTGGCCGGGATGGAAGTTCTATGCCTCCATCGACATGAGCCCCACCAACACCATCTGGCGTGACGCCCCTTACCTGATGAAGTATATCGAGCGGTGTCAGAGTTTCTTACAGTCAGGAGAGCCCGACAATGACTTCCTGGTGTACCTGCCTGTCAGGGATATGTGGCGCCAGCGAGGACCGCGCAACGATGATGCCAAATGGGAGAGCAAGGACCGCCGTGGCGGTGAAGACCTGCTCATGCAGTTCGACATCCACACCATGGACGAGAAGGCCCCGCGATTCATCAGGAGCATACTCACCATCGACAGCCTCGGCTATGACTGCGACTACATCAGCGACCGTCAGTTGGCGAAAGTCCGCATCGCTGACGGCCGCCTCGTCACCGAGGGAGGTGCGCGCTACCGGGCGCTGATCATCCCCGCCAATACCACCATCGACAGCCGCCTGCAACAACTCTTATCGCCCCTCAGCGACTACGTCATCAGGGGGGAGTCGCCAGCAGAGATGGCACGGTTTGCAAAGGCTGAGCCGATGAAGACGGCCCTCGGCCTGCGCGCCATCCGCAGAAAGACGGCTGACGGCTGGCACTATTTCATCGTCAACCTCACTCCTGACGACACTGATGGAGACGTAGCCCTGGCGGCAGACTTCAAGGGTGCCACGTGGTTCAATCCGATGAACGGCGACGTCATGCCTGCCGAGGTTCACGACGGGCAAGTGCACATCGCCCTGAAATCGGGCGAGAGCCGCATCCTGCAGACCTCTTCGCGGCCGACGGCGCCAGCAACAACGCCGTCACAGCCGGCAGAACCGGTAGAGATCACAGGTCCGTGGACCTTGACGTTCATCGAAGAGAGTCCGCGCGTGGAAGGCACCTTCCGGCTCGACTCACTCCAGACATGGACCGTTCTGAACGACTCTGCCGCCGTCACGATGGGCACAGGTGTCTATACCACAACTTTCCGACTGACAGGCCGACAGGCTCGTCAGCACAGCACCATCAACCTCGGCGATGTGCGTGAATCGGCCCGGGTCTGGCTCAACGGACAGTTTCTCGGCTGTGCATGGGCGGTGCCTTATATCCTCGACTGCCGCAAGGCCCTACGGAAAGGCAACAACGAACTGCGCATCGAGGTGACCAACCTGCCTGCCAACCGTATTGCAGACTTAGACCGCAGGGGTGTGGAATGGCGTAAGTTCAAGGATATTAATGTGGTCGACATCAACTACCGGCAGACCACCTACGGACACTGGCCGCCCGTTCCAAGCGGCCTGAACTCCAAGGTGATGCTCGAATAAGGGTCGTCAACGCCCGCCTGCATCTCTCAACTTGAAGATGTCGTAGGCCGCGTTGTATGCCGGCGACTGGATCGACAGCAGGTTGAGCACGGAGTGGAAGATGTAGTGCTGTTCGAGCACCGCCGGCAGGTCCTGCTCCGGCTTGTAGTCTCTGAATCCCTCCGACACCCACACCAGGAACGGTATCTCGTACTGCACCTTGGGCGCCAGTTTCATCGGAAGGCCGTGCATGAACATCTTGTTCTCGCCCAGCGACTCGCCGTGGTCGGAAATAAAGATCATGGCACTGTGCCACTCGCTCATGGAGTGCAGCGTAGTGATCAGGCTGTCCAGCAGGTAGTCGGTGTAACGGATGGTGTTGTCGTAGGCATTCACCAGCCTGCCGACGTTCTTCTCGCCTTCCTCCACATTCTGGGCCACCGGCCGGTACACCTCAAACTCCTTCGGATATTTATTGGCATACTTGGGGCCATGGCTGGTACTGGTATGCAGCACGATGAGCACCTTGTCCTTCTGGCTCGACTCGATCCGCTGCCGGAGGCCTTTCTGCAGGATGGCGTCGTAGTAGACATTCTCGCCTGGATACTGCTCGCCCAGTTCCTCGTTCGTCAGATACTCCGGCACGTGGATGGGCGGCTCGCCCCAGTTCGACGTCCGCCACGACACGTCGACGCCGGTACGGTAGGCATAGTTCGGCAGCAACTCATACAGGTCGCCGCTGTCCTGGGGCTCCAGGATGGCCTTGGTGCCGGCGGTGGTATAGGTGGCGCACGAGGTGGCCTGATACACTTTCAGCCCCGCACGCTTCGACAGCAGCGGATTGGTGTCGCGCGCATAGCCGTACAACTGGAAGTTGGCCTTCCGCGCCGACTCGCCGATGACGAGCACCACCACCGTCTTCTCCCGGTCCGTGATCTTCCCGTCGGGGAGTTTGATCTCCACGGCCTGTTCGTCCTGACTGAAACTCATCACGCGGCCTGTATTCACCAGATACGACCATGGCTGCAGCAGTCCGCCCAACTCCGTGTCGTGCTGGCTGATCCACAGCGTCTGACCGATATTGAGCGCCCCCACGGCGAGGACGACGGCTAGCGAGCCGCCGCAGACGAGGCCCAGCCGCCGCGCCTTACCGCGCAACACGGGCTGCAGGAGGCAGAACAGGGCGGGCACGACGCCGCAGGCGAGGATGAAGAGCCACAGCGACCAACTGAAGAATCCCGACGCCTCGGAGTATCGCGTGTTGAACACGTTCTCGATCGTCGTCGCGTCGATGATCACGTTGTAGGTATAGATGAAATACACGGCCGTCGCGTTGATCAGCGAGAGGACGGCCAGCAGCGCACGCCCGACAGCCCTCAGCACGAACATCACGAGATAGGTCATCATGAAGTTCAGCACCAGCATGATCACCAGCAGCGATGCCAGCAGGAGCATTTTCCCGCCGGCATCCTCGTTGGTGTTGGCTGCCACATACCGGAAGAAGGGGATATTGTACAGCAACAGCGTGCCTATGCTGACGACACACGAGAACGCAAAGAGCGAAATAGGCCTGATGAGTTTCTTCTTCATACTGACTAATTGTCGATTTCGTGTGCAAAGGTACAAATTTCCAGCCAAAGCAGACTATTTTGCCCTCAGATTTTAATATGTTTTGTGATATCGGCTGCCGAGCCTTAATGACTAATGACTAATGACTATCTTGACAACGCCCCCCGCTATTGCTGGATTTTCCGGAACCTTCCCATCTCCGTCTGCACGACCAGCCCTTGTTTTCTCCAGTTCTTCAGCATCTGCTGCACGCTGTTGCGCGAGGTGTCGGCACCCTTGACGGCGATGCTCTGCTGGAAGGCGGCGTCGAAGCCGAATTCCGCATCCAGGCGCTCGTAGATGGTATCGTTCTTGCCCACCCGCTGACGCTCGCTGTTGATGAGATAGTCGCGGCTGCTGACGGCGTCCTGGATGCGGTTGCGGAAGAAGAAGAGGGCGTTCTCCATCAGCGAGTCGGCGATGATGTCGAAGGCATCCAGCAACAGCGGCGTCTGTGCCTTCACGAGCATCTCCTTCCAGAGCGTGGGCTGCTGCTTCAGACAGTCCTCCGCCCCGCTGAGGCCGTGCTTCTGGATGAGCGTTTCGCACACCTTGCAGAGCATCAGGCAACAGGTCATCCGCTGCGCCGTCACACAGAGACGGAAGCGCTGACGGGCCTTCACACGGTCATCGTTCATCATCGTCTCCAGGCGGATCTTCTCCAGCCACCGGCGCCCACGGGCCTCCAGTTTGGGCAGCACTACCTCACCCTGCATCAGCGGCAGCAGATGGGCCACCTGCTGGATGTGCTCCGTCTGACGCAAGGTCAGCACGGGCGGCTTGTCCTCCAGTTGCGAGAAGGTGTTGTCGGGGGTGCGGGCGATGGCGAAACGGCTCAGCAGACCGTCGGTGTAGTTGCGTATCACGCGATAGATACAGTCGGGTGTCCCGCACATCGTCACGTTCCACAACAACTTTTCGATATGCACGTTCACCGCCTCTGCCGAGCGGGCCTCACGCTCGTAGCGGCTGCCGTCGTAACTCTGGCGCAGCATCACCGAGAAGTCGCTCATCGCCGACCGCCATTTCTGCGCCACCGTGTCGGCTTCGGGGGTGTACGAGAAGGCGTGCTTGCCGTCGGTGTTCGCCAGGCGCTGCGCCAGGTTCGCCACCGTCGTGTTCAGCGTGATGTACCGCACGGGCAGTTTCAACTCCTCGGGCTGCTCCTTCTTGTTCTTCGCTGCGCGCACCTTCGTCCGGTTATCTTCTTCCTGCTGCTGATACAAGCGGTTCTTGGCGATCTCCTCATACATCCAGGTGTCGATCACGGGGTCCAGGTCACCTTTCCGCGAGGCATATTCGCCGGCGATATAGGCGATGATGTTCAGACCTTTCTTCTTGCCGTGCACGTCGAGCACCACGCCCGTGGCCAGCGCACCGATGCAGGGGCAGATGGCCGTCACCACCGGCATCGTCATCCCCGGTCCCACGGCGTCGATAGAGTCTTTCACGCCCAGCGGCAGTTTCCGCAAGCCCCCTAAGTTCGGGAGTTGGGGGTCTGAAGAATCCTCAGGACAGACCTCGTCCAGCCCCCTGTCGTCGCCTGACTCAGGCGACATAGTCTGTGCCTTGGCGTTGATCTGGCGCAGGCTGGCGTTCATGAACCCCTTGTCGGCGTCATACTTCTCGTAGAAGTAGTCGATCAGTTTCCGGCAGTCCTCCGTCTGCGAGTAGTTCGGCAACCGCTTCGCCACCACCGTCAGCAGTTGTTCGCGGCTCATGAGTTTCCCCACGCCCACCGACAGCACCGCCATGAGGTTCGCGTGCCAGTTATGTTCGCCCCAGATATCCATCGCCCCCGGTTTCAGTCCCGCCAGTTCCGCGCACATATCAAACGCCGCCACCGCGCAGCTTTCCCCTCCTAAGTTAGGAGGGGTGCCGACAGGCGGGGTGGTCTGAACAGTCGCACCAGCAGCCATTCCCTCGTTCAGACCCCCTCTAACTCCCCCTAACTTAGGGGGAGAACCCGGCGCCTCCCACGGCCTATAATGCTTGTCCGCCTTCTTCGCGCTCGCCGGCACCTCTTCCTGTCCCTTCCTCTCGCGCTCCTTCAGCCGCAGATACTCCTTCTCACTTTCCTCCACGCTCATCGGCTCCTCGAATATCCTATCATCCAGATAAAACAGATTATCCTCCGTCGCCGGACCCGTATACATCACCCGCGCCAGTCCCCGTGCGTTCGTGTCGTACTCCGTCTGCGTGGCCATGCTCAGCGCATACTGGCACTCCCGGATCGTCCTGCCCTGCTGCCGTCGGCAGACGGCGTGCAGGCCGTATCGTGCCGACCCCGACAACTCCAGCAGTCCGATCTCGTCTTTCTTCGCCATCAGCACCTCTCTGATGCGCGCCTGCTCCTGCTCATTCTCACAGTCGATGTCGTGGGCAAACGTCGACGAGGGGTGGCAGCAGCCCTTGAGCACCCCGTCGGGCAGCAGGTCGTTGTAACAGAACTGCACCTGCGAGCCCTTCGCCTGCACGTCGCCCCCTCGCGCGTCATAGAATCGCTTCGCGTTCTCCGGCGTGTTGCGCAGCGCCAGATACTCCTCTCTCGTAAGGACAGGGCGCGTCATCTTCGCCCCATCCTTCAAAAACACGATCCGTACACTCATTGTTCGTGCTCGTACTCCGTCACGTAGACATTACCCCCACGCATCACCTCCAACTTACAGATGGCCGTGAAGGGTGCGATGTCGACGTTCTCATAGGTTATGAAGTCGACCGTATGCCGGCCGTCATCCAGTCTCCCGAACGTCATCATCCCGTCCACCAATACCGTTTTCTCTTCTTGTTTCTTGTTCATTTTTTTACTCATACTCATACTTTCATCTTCTGCATTTTTCTTCCCCTCCTAAGTTAGGAGGGGTGCCCGGAGGGCGGGGTGGTCTGAACGAGCGCCGATGAGCCCTCTCCGGCTCCCTCTGTTTAGGGAGAGAGTCCCCTGCGCCTGTTCAGACCACCCCTAACCCCTCCTAACTCAGGAGGGGAAGAGATTACTCTAAGCGCAGCATCATCCGTTACACTCCGCCCACATGGTAATCATCTATAAACTATAAACTCTAAACTATAAACAAAAAAAAATGTAATCATCTATAAACTATAAACTCTAAACTATAAACAAAAAAAAACTACGCTTTCCTGTGAAATCCGCTCCAGTCCCTGACCTTCATCGGTTCCATCTCGTCCGGCTCGAAGAACCTTCTCGCCTCCCACTCCCTGCGCTTCACGAGTCCCGGCTGCACCTTCCCGCCGGCATACACCCACCGTCTGAACTCCTTCTTGATCGCCCTGACCGACCCGCCCTGTCGGATGGTCTTCAGCAGCGTGCTCGTCTTCAGTTTATAGAATCCCAGGTTGTACGCGAAACTCACCAGCGCGTCGAACTGCGGCTGGTTCCAGTCGCCCAGCGTGTTCACCTGTTTCTCCACGTCATACAGGTCTGCCTTGAGGAACATCTCCGCCCAGTACGCGCTGATCACGTCGCCCATCCTGACGCCCTGCGTATGTCCGTACCCGATCGTCGGCACCCCCGCGGCATCCAGATAAGCCTCCTTCCGAAGACCCTCAAACTCCTTGATCTTCTCAATTCCAATATCGCTTGTTCTTTTCATAATTCGTTTCCTTTCCTTGCTTTTTGACATAATAACATATTATTTTTGACAGAGTAACTTTTTAAAGACATAATAACATATTAACATATTAACACTGTTCTAGACTGAAGAACTATTTTTTCTTTAGACATAAGATCTTTATTTTTTTAGACATAAGAACATAAGAACATATTTTTGTTCCTCCATTCTGCGCAGCCTTTTGTTCTTATGTTCTTATGTCAAAAAAATATTTGTTAATCTGTCACTCTGTCTTTTGTTCTTATGTTCTTATGTCTAAAAAAATTTTTGTTAATCTGTTACTATGTCTTGTTAATCTGTTACTATGTCTTTATTAAAGTTACTCTGTCTAAAAACTAGAACCTCGGGTATCCCAGTTTAGCGTTCAGGTAGTGCAGTCCCGCCATGGTCCACGTCATGTAGTTCCTCACCTTCCGTTCGCCCTTCAGCGAGTACGACACGTGTGTGCGCATCGCTGTCAGTCCGCGGTCCTTGAGTTCGTCTACGATGTTCCACCGTCCGTGGCGGCGGTACTGGATGCCCATGTCGCGCAGCACCGCGTTGAAGTCGTAGACCGACATGTTGAACGTCTTGGCCACCTGTGTCGCCGTGAGTGTGTCCTCGGCTCCCTCGTTCAGTGCGCTCAGCACCCTCGACATGATCTGGTCGGCCATCCCCAGTATCTTCGCTGCCGCCGGGTGCATCACCGCCGTGCCGCCGAACTCTGCCTTTGGAGTAATCTCACTCCTCACTCCACACTCCTCACTCCTCATCGTTCGCTCCAGTTCCTCCCATCTGATCACCAGTCGTGCCCGAGCCTCGTCGTTGAACTTCGTGGCGATGTAGAGCGTCTCGGTTTTCGTCAGCGAGTAGCAGGGCACCGTTCGCGTTCCACCGTTCGGCTGGTTGATGATTCTCGATGTCAATCGAAATTTCGATTTACATGTCTTCTCCCATGCCGGCTCCATCTTCCGAATGGCTTCCATCACATGGGAATGCTGCTTGCCGGTCAGCGTCGCAATCTCCAGCGAGGTCATGCGAGGCTCAACGTCCGCTGCGTTGTTGTTCTCTTTGTTGAAGTGGTTGAAACAGTTGTTCATCTTCACTTCGATGGTTGTTGTTTGTTCCATAATATAATAATGTTGTTTTACGTCGCCCCCTTTCAGGCGACCTTTCGTTGTTTTTTACTACAATATTGTTATCAATAAATAATCTTGTCGTATCTGAGTCTGTATCACCATGTCAAAGATCGCTTGTGAACTAATCACGATGCAAAATTACGACATGCTCCCGTTCCGTGAATCAGTTTTAGAGCACCCTGTTCCAACTTGTTCTAACTTGTTCTGAATTGTTCTGTTTTGTTCTGTTCTGTTCCCGACAAGGCACAAAAAAAAGCACCAGAACGTCGGTTCTGATGCTTACCGTGTGTTTCCGCGGTCATTAGCGGCTATAGTATTTTCTGAATGTGCTTTCGTTATAGCCTACACGCTGAGCCATGCCCATGCGCACCAGTTCTGCGTACGCCACCGACGGCATCAGCGGCAGCAGGATCTTCTTCTCCGAGGCCATCTGCTGCAGATACTGGCAGATCTCCTGCATGCTTTGCCGCGCCACCAGATGCTTCACCTCGTCGTGGATGGCCCACTCCTGCTCACGCTGTATCGCGGGATGGATAAAGTGAAACAGTTCCTCGTCGCGCTCCTCTTCGCACGAGCGAGTCTGTACGTCTGATGCCGTTTCCGGCGCCGGGACGGCTGCCGGAGCCGCGGCCTGCTGCGTCACGTTAGAACCTGGCATGGCAAACACGCAGTTCGTGATGTCGCCGTTAAACACCTGGCAGTTCGACCCTGCCTCGTAGTGATTCACTACACGATTTTCTTGTTGTTTCTTTTCCATTTCTTCTTGTCTTTGAATTTACCATTTACCTTACTGTTGAACACCTGCGCGCTGCTGCCCGACTCGAAGTGGTTGTGGATCTCCGTCAGGTGCGGCCGTTGCTCCTGAGCCGCGCTCTGCGACTCCGCCAGCCGCTGCTCCTTGGCCTCCGCCAACTGCAGCCGCAGACGGTCGGCCTCCGAACGGCTCGACTCCAGGTCACGGCACAGGTCGTCGACCTCCTGTTGCTTCTGCTCCAACTCTTCTCGCAGTTGGCCTACCTCCGACAGCAGTTCGCCGGTGGCTTCCAGACAGCGCATCAGGCCGCCCAACTGCTGCTCCTTCTCTCTCAGGCGGTCGGCCTCGTTGCCAAGGAAGCGCCTGGCATCGCCCGCCCAGTCTCTTAACATTTCAATGTCCATGTTCTTTTTAATTAAATCATATTTTTATTGGTTTACGGCTGCAAAATAAAAACGGCACTGTACCCCAGGTGTGTACAGTTACCGTTTTTAACACAATTTTAACACTTCTCCTATCTGTTCCGCTCGATGGCCGCCTCCATGATGCCGCGTATCCTCGCCTTCAGGCTGTCGGGCTCCAAGATGTCGATGCCGTCGATCTTCGACAGCAGTTCGCTGATGAAGTCCACCGTCGGCCGGATGTCGATGGCAAAGTCCGTATAGCCGTCGCCGCCCGTCAGTTCGCGCTGTGAGAGGTGCAGCGGCAGCGTGCGCAGCAGGCTCGCCATCTTGCCGTAGGCCCTCAACACCACATGCTCCATCGGCGTGCCGTCGATGATCACGCCGAAGTACTCGGCGAAATAGGCCCCGGGCGAGAAGTCGGCGGGCCGCTCGAAGTGCTCCTCCGTCAGCGAGGCCGACAGCATGCGGTCCAGGGCGTAGATCGACATGCGCTCGCGGTTGTCGGCCAGCATATACCACCGCTGGTGGAACAGTTTCACGGCGTAGGGATCCACGGGCTTCGTATAGGGTTCGAAGCCGAACTTCTGATAGCCCATCTCGATGGTGCGCGTCTCGCGGATGGCCTGCAGGATCACCGACAGGAACTCGTAGCCGGCGGGCACGTTCTCCAGGATGATGCTGTCTCTGATGGTCGTGCTGCTGCTCAGCGTCAGGCCCGTGGTCAGCGTCGACAGCATCCACTGACTCAGGCGGTCGCTGTGCAGGTTGTCGGGGTTGCTGATGTAGTAGCGGCGCTGCTTGTCGCACTCGATGATCAGTCCGAACATGTCGAGGATGGTGGCGCGGAACTTGTTGAAACTGCTCCTCGGCAGCGGGTTGCCCTCATCCACTTTGTCGTCCACCCAACGCTCGTTCAGGTCTTTCAACTTCATCCGCCCGCTCTGCTGCAGCGCGTTCACGATCCACACGTAGCGATGGAAAAGTTGTCCTGTGGTCATAATGGTCTGATATTACCAGATTTTGATGCGGTCGGCAGGCTTGCGGTAGAGGGCACCGTCCTTGATGTCGAAGGCTTCGTACCAGCTGTTCATGTTGGCCACCACGCCGTTCACGCGCTCCTTGCTCAAAGAGTGAACGTCGGCTCCATGGGGATTGCCTTTTCCGAAAGCAACGTAGTTGACGTGGTCTTCTCCATATTTCGACCGCCATTCCTCACCCAATGACAGGAAGAAGCGCTGCTTCATCAGCTTCAGGTTGTCGCCGGTATAGCCGTCTATTTTCAGGCGGTTTAGAAAGGCTTGATAGGCTATCTCCGTACCGCCCAGGTCGGCAATGTTCTCGCCTAGTGTTGTCTTGCCGTCAGCCTTCACGCCAGGCATCTCGTCGGGCAGCACGTCGTAAGAATCATAGCATTTGACGAGCAGCTCTGTGCGACGGTCGAACTCTGCCTTGTCGGCCTCGCTGGCCCAGATGCCGTTGGGGGTATAGTTGCCATTCTTGTCGAACTGCGATCCGCTGGTGTCGAATCCATGCGTCATCTCGTGGCCCATGGTGTCGAACATCTGATAGTTGATGACCAGGCTCTGCGTTGGGTCGTAATTAGGCGGCAGGATATAATAGGGCAGAATGTTCATTGAATTGAAGAGTGGATCATAGAAGGCATTCTGTAAGCCCAGCCAGGCTTCATTGTCCATAGCCAGGGCTGTGAATGACTCCTTCAGCCTGCTCTTGCCGACAATAGCTTTCAGCAGGTTCTGGCGGGTCGTGCGCATGATGTAGACATCCTCGAGCAGCGACTGGCTCTTCGAGAAGTCGGGCAGTCCCTCTTTAATCCAATGGTCGGGATAGGCAACGTTGAATACCATGGCGTTCAGCTTATCCAAGGCATTCTTCTTCGAGCCTTCGCTCATCCACTCGTTGGTCTTGATGCGCACGCCAAAAACACCTATCATCTCTTTGCAATAATTCATGTATTCATCTTTCAGTCCGGCAGGCACCATCTGTTCGGCCACCAACTTTGAGCGCAGATAGGGCAAATAATTCTCTTCCATCGTCTTCTCAACTTTTTGGAGGCTCAATTCAGCTCCTTTCGCCTGAGTGTCATTTTTTAGATTGTCGTTAACCTCCTCCATCGTTTTCTGGGAGATGAGACAATAGTCTAAATGGTAAATATTCTCGATCATTTCCTTCAGGAGTGTAACGGCTTTTTCCTTGTCTGTGAAGATTTTTTGCCATTCCTCCATATATGCTATCTTATTGTTTATCTCAGACGACTTCTTCTGATCCGTCAATGTTACCCAATCCTCCAAAGTATAGCACGCCTCGGGGTCGATGCCCATGCCCTCAAGAATATATTTGATAAATGAGAGTTTTTCGGGGATGCTGCGGGTGCCGCTCTTACCGCTTACGGGCACGAGGTGTTGCATCAGCTCGGGATGCTTTTTGAACAGCTCTCTGAATGAGGTTTTCTTGTCGCTTTGCGTGGCATCGCTCGAAGATTTCTTAGACTCAGAATATGATTCGTTGCATACGTCGACATACAGGTATACCTTGCCGTTATAGCCGAAAGGTTCAAGCCTGATGCATGAGCTCACGCCCATAGCCGACATCTTGCCGAAGGCGCGCATCACGTCTTCAGGTGTGGTGGCTGCTTCCAGTCCGCTCTTCTTCAGCACGTCGTCATAGAGTTTCTGGGCCGATGCGGCAGCCTCAGAATTGGGGTCGGCCCACTTCAGGCGGCTCTTGTACTTGCTGTAGTTGTCGTCGGTCAGGCTATTCACTCTGTCTGTGAACGAGGGCTTCACATCGTAAAAACGATAAAGGATGCTGTGTTCCTTGTCGAGGGTGGTGTTCTTCCACCACGTGCCGATGCAGTACATGAAGAAGTCGTCGCTGAGCTTCACCGACTTGTCCATATAACTCTCGTCGATCCACCACTTGCCCGGGTCTTCGGCCGAGGCCTGTTCCGGCGCTGGCACAGGGTTGTCGGCCATGGCCGTGTCGTCGGTGCAGGAGTTCATCACAAGGCTGCAGCAAAAGAGGGCAGCCAAAAAAATCCACAGGTTAGTCTTTTTCATAAAGTCTTTGATATCATTATTATAATATATTATTTCTCCTATTTTTTGAATATCAACCGACTACGTTTCACTACTTGCGCGTGATGGTCCAGGTCTTGTTGACCATATCGTGATCGTCCGAGTCCTTGCCACCGGTAATCGTGATACTAAGGTTCTGGAATGTGGGCAGGCTTACCGTGCCTTTCGTCATGGCGTCGCTGATGGTCTGGCTCTCTCAGTCTGTACACCCGCATGGCGGGCTTCTCGTACTTGCGTTTCACTGTCTGTGTTGTCATATCGTCTGGGTGATTAATTATTCGGGTGCAAAGATAAGAAAAAAGTGTCCCGCTGACTACCGCCCTTAAAAATCATTTACCACTGATAGGGCGATTTGGTGGGATCGACGGGGAGCGATGCCTGGAGCAACTGGTGGCGGCGTGAGAGCTGATAGACCTTCATTATGGGCTTCACGTATGGGCGTTTCTGATGGATATTCTGTGTCATTATCGTGTCCTCCCTCGTTTTATTTGATGATTATCTTTTGTCCGTTTCTCACATACACGCCCTTTTGTGTGGGCTGAGCCGAGAGCCTGCGGCCGTCGAGCGAGTACCAGAAACCACTCCCTTCGCCCTTTGTAGAGAGGCTGGGGATGAGGCCCGTCGTCTCGTCGTCGCCGATGCCGATGAAGCCGCGGGAGCCGCTGGTCGGCGTGGGGATTTCCAGATGGGCCTTGTTCGGGTCGAGTGTTGCTGCAGTTCCGTCGAACTTATAGAATCCCATCTTACCGTTCGCGGCCGACAGCGTGTAGGCATCATAGCCAGCAGGCACGCCTGCACCGCCCTTCAGGTCGTTGTAGGAATAGGCGCCGTCGGCGTCTGCGGATGTCAGTTTCATCGAGATCGGGGTCGAAGACGAGGCTTTCAGCATCACGGCCTGACCGACCATGATCACCGAGCCACCCACCTCTACAAGTGTCACCTTATCATTGGCGCCGTTGAGTATGGCCGTATAGATCTCCACGCCCGACGTATTGATTTTCACATTAGCCAGCGAAGGGTAGTAGGTGCACCAGTATTCGTCTGCTTTGCCTGGGTTTTGGTTCACCGGCACGCCGCTCAATGCCAACTGAGTTTCAGGGATTTCCTGGATAGCGTCAGCGTCAGCGTAATCTTTCCACCCCCTCTTGTAGGTTTCTACGCAGTCTCTGAATACATAGATCTTCAGATCAGCATGGGTAGATTCAAAAACGTCTGAATTGTATAAATTCAGGTATTTTGCATAGATAGTGACTGATGTCAGGCCGGAGCAGCCAAAGAAGGCATTAATACCTATTTCCGTCACGCCGACGGGGATAGTGACTGATGTCAGGCCGGAGCAGTTCAAGAAGGCATAGTCTCCTATTTCCGTCACGCTGGCGGGGATGGTGACTGATGTCAGGCCGGAGCAGCCATTGAAGGCATTACTGCTTATCTTCGTCACGCCGGCGGGGATGGTGACTGATGTCAGGCCGGAGCAGCCAGAGAAGGCATAGTCTCTTATTTCCGTCACGCCGACGGGGATAGTGACTGATGTCAGGCCGGAGCAGCCAGAGAAGGCATAGTCTCTTATTTCCGTCACACTAGCGGGGATGGTGTACGTGGTGCCTTCTTTGCCATTGGGATAGGCGATGAGCGTCTTGTCGTCTTTACTGAACAGCACGCCGTCGACAGCCTTGTAGTTCGGATTGCCTTCATCCACCGTGATCACCGACAGTTTGCCACATCCCCAGAAGGGGTTGTCATCGATGTACGTCACGCTGGCGGGGATAGTGACTGATGTCAGGCCGGAGCAGCCAGAGAAGGCATCTAGACAAATCCTCGTCACATTGGCAGGGATAGTGATTGATGTCAGGCCGGATTGTTTAAATGTATTCGCTTCAATCACCGTCACGCCGCTGGGGATTGTGAACGATGTCAGGCTGGAGCAGCCTTCGAAGGCAAAGCGTTCGATGACCGTCACGCCGCTGCCACCGCTATACGTCGCAAGATTGGAGCAATACCAAAAGGCTCCACTCCCTATCTTCGTCACGCTGGCAGGGATGCTCACCGAGGTCAGTCCTGTGCAGCGGTCGAAGGCATAACTTTCTATCTCCGTCACAGTATAGTCAACCCCGGAATTCTTGACGGTTTCGGGGATAGTCACTTTGCCGGAGATGGCATTTCTGTAAGTTGGCTTGATCTTCACCGTTTTAGTCGTTTCGTCAATCACCGTGCATGTCCACGACACGCTATTTGCCGTTACAACAAAGTTGTCAGCCCACGCCGTCTGGGCGGTCATCGTGAGCAGCATCGTGAGCAGCGTCGCAGCCGCACGCGGGAAAAAGACATTTCTAACAATGGTTTTCATTCGTAGATGTTGATTATTTATTCTGGGTGCAAAGATAAGAAAAAATCAGATACCATGCAACTTTTTTACCGGAAAAACTTTTTTACCGAAGACACAAGGGGTCAGGCACCTGAGTGTCCTGAAAAGTAGTCGGTGGGACAGTAGTCGGTGGGACAGGTGATTGGGGCATTTTACCCATGCGCCTGTCCCACTGACTACCTTTTGAGGCAGAGACGTAAACTCTGGACTCCAAACACAGGACTCAGTCCCCGTGTGCGCTTGGGTATGATGACTGCTATGACTCAGGTACCTGTCTACGGCTGCCCACGGCTGCTCCGGACTCGGTCAGAAGGTGTAACTCGACGGCCATCAGCACAACCTCATGCATGGGAGCAGGGCCCTTCTATACAACAAAAAGGACGCAGAGGGAATCCCCTCTGTGCCCTTCTTCATTTGTGTCTCTTCGACTTACTTCTTCATGATGATCTTCACCACGGCGTCGATGTTGGACTGGGGAGCTTTGTCGTTCAACAGCTTGACGATGTCGGCCACGTTCACCACGTTGTCGCCGTTGGCATCGCCGGCAAGATTGGCCTTTGTATAAATGACGGTGACAGATTCGCAGGTATAATCGATAGTTCTGTCAATGTTCTTTATAAGTTTGCCGTTTTCGAATTTATAGGTAATATTGTCGGTGTTGGTAGCCGACAGTTTGCCGAGAATGCCGCTGAACGTCCAATCGTTTCCATCATTATCCACATATTCCGCTCCATCCTCATCGAAACCTTTCGAACACTTTGCAGCAAAGTCGGCATCCGTTTCATAAAGGTCGTCTGAGGATGATGCTGTGACATCTGTCTGATTCAAGCAGGCCTGTCCAGCCTTAACTGCGCTAATCCAATCAGCGTTCATCTTCGCCGTATAGTCAGGGTTTGAGCAGATTGCAATGCCTTTGTCCTCGTTTTCCCCAACGATATCCGGCATCAGTGCATTGTACATCCCGCCCTTGAAATCGGACAGGCCATCTTTCACTGCGGCGAACACGTTCTCAGTATTGGCCAGGTCCGTTGAATACAGATAATAGAACGACTGCTGTCCGTTAAGCACAACCTCGCCAAGGTATAGAGTCGAAGTCTGTGTAATCTTCGCCTGTATTCCCGTCACGTTAACTTTAGTTTCCGCTCTACCAACCTCCTGAGCCACCGCGGGCATCAGACACAGAAGCGCAGCAAATGCTGCGAGCATCCTTTTAAGTTGTTGGTTCTTTCTCATCATCTTCATGTCAATGTAGTACTCATAACGTTATTATATATAGTCGAAGGGTGTTTGGGTATTCCGCAGGTTGGATACCCAAAACGCCCCCACGGCTGTCTTTCATTTCATCACGATCTTCCTGCCTTTGTGGATATAGATACCCTTCGTGGGTGGAGTGCTGAGACGGCGCCCGCTGAGGTCATACCACGGGGCGGTGCCGTCGTCGGCCTTCACACCCTGAACGGCATTGGGATCGCCCCAGACGTAATACTGAGTTTCAACAAACTGCCCGTCCTTATAGACGTTCCGCTTCTCTATGACACCATTGGCATCATAGAAGTTATCGTAGACATTCTCATAGTTATCTTTATAATCACAAGTGAATGTCACCTTCGTCAGCCAACCGTGGTCGTCATACTCCCAGAGATAGGTGGTGTTATAGACGATGTCTCCCCATTGTTCCACCATACAGATTTTGGCTTCTTCCCCCTTGCTGTTGTATTCTGGCCTGATCGTGGCGCAGAACGTCCAACCACCGGCACCGTCAGGAACATATTCGTCGCGGTTTACGGCATAAATGCCATTGTACCCATAGATGAAATTTTTCCATCTCAGAACCAGTTGGCCCGAGTCGTTCTCTTCGTAAATGACAACTGTTGTGGGGAGGCCGTCCTCGTTCCATTCCTGGCCCACGCTTTCCTCCAGGTAGGTCGCCACATATTCGCCGTCACGCATGACGTAATTACCCTCACTCAGCAGCCGTCCCTGGTCGTCGTAGTTGCGGAGGTACTTGGATTCTACGTTCCCCTCAGCGTAGTAGTAGGTGTAGTGTACCTCCGTCAGTTTTCCGTTCTCGTAGGTGTAGTCTTCTTGCCGTGTTTTCTCGTTGGTCACGGGATTCACCGCGTAGACCGTGTAGGAGTTTGAGATTTGCTGCTGTGCGCCACGTTGTGGCTGAGCGCCGACTGTGAGCGCCATCATTGCTCCGAGGAGCGAAAGGTAGATTTTTTTCATAAGCGTAATTGTTTAGTTAATAATTATCTGCGGCAAAGATACGAAAAAAGCTTGTAAAAGCGAAGCGATTTGGGAAGATTAACGCAATTCGACCTGAAATAAAGGCAAGACGGGGAAGAATGAGGAAGTACAATTTAGGACTGAATGCAAAATTGGGAGGATTGGTGAAGGAGTTAGGTTGCCAAATCGTAACCCCAAAAACTGGGCTCTGAGACGAGGAAAGCAGCAATGCAAATTGGGACAGACCTTTCTTCAATGCTAACGAAGGTGTCTCGCCCATAGAATTCAGAAGAAAATAAAAAGATGACAGCACAAGTGTGTGTCATCTTTTAGTAGTTTGAAGGAGAAATCTTCATCCTTTTTGCTTAAATGAAGCCAAGAAAGCCTCGAAGTCGGCCTTGATCTGCTCCTTCTTCTGCTGAATCTTATCCTTGAACTCCTGTTTCTTCTCAGCACGCAGCTGGGCTCGGACCTGCTGCTGCATGTCCTCCTCCATGCGCCTGGCCTCAGCCACTTCCTCAGCCACGAGGATAGCACTGCGGCGAATGATGATGGCATCAAACTTCTTCAGAATGTTGTCCAGATAAGTCTCGTCCTCCTCGCGGGTCAGGGCGACGATGGCCACGGTGTTGTCCTCCAGTTTGTCGCAGACATTCTCAAGCAGCGACGATGCAGCCTCGCTGTCAGCACGGCTTGAAGCCATTCCCATCACGGCTCCTGTGGTGCCACAGAGCAGCATACCGACAGGACCGCCCAGAATGCCAAGCAGGCTGCCGAAGAGTCCACCACTGAACGCTTTGCCGTTCTCCAGTGCGGGCGACTCGTAACTGCCCAGCGTCTGGAGGTAGCCTAAGTGGTACTTTACCAATGCCATCTGAGGCACGAAAAAGAGTTCACCTTTCAGTTCCTCTTGAATCTCGGCGA
>JAEEGK010000247.1_pt1 | contig 133888 bp, 104 predicted proteins | sample 8958771 | NCBI WGS metagenome assembly JAEEGK01 (sample SAMN16246547, study PRJNA631951) | gut metagenome | biome: gut microbiome; feature: rumen; material: SC-attached | host: Bos | place: Iran: Karaj | collected 2018-10 | reverse complement strand
TATGGTGTTCCATAAGAATATAATCCGTCATCTTGCTGTTATACCTCTTGGTGGCAACAATATCACTAAGGATATCTGCTCTCTTCAGGTTGAGGAACCAGAGGCTGAGAAACTGAAGCTGCATTATGCTTCAGCCTACACCGAGCCTGCTGACATCGACCCAACACTGAAGTACGACCTCGACTACGAACGTAAGGTGGAGAGTTCTCGCTTTATCGACATCGTTGAGGCTCGTGTTCAGGAGATTATCGCTAACGTGTGGAATCAGGTTTCACAGGAGTATCAGGACAAACTGCTTGGTGGCATCGTTCTCACTGGTGGTGGTTCTAATCTCAAGAATATTGACCTCGCCTTCACTAAGCAGACAGGTGTCGAGAAGGTGCGCATAGCTAAGTTCGTAACCTCTACCATCAGTTCGTCTAATCCTTCTATCACAGCTCACGACGGCACCATGAATACCGTCCTCGGACTTCTTGCCAAGGGCGACCAGAACTGTTGGATGCCTGAGGAGCAGAAACCTCAGAATCTCTTTGACGAGAATGGCGAGTCTGTTGCTCCTGGCGTAGCACCAGCAGGTGGTGTATTGCAGCCTGAGGTTGCACCAGGTGCATCACAGCAGACTATCGTTCCTCGTGACCCTAACACCCTGCCTCCAGGTGCAGTGCAGTCTATGGCTGAGATTGAGGCTGCCAAGTCTCTCGCTGCTGCTAAGGCTGAGCTTGAGGCTGAGAAGATTCGCCTTGAAGAGGAGGAGCGCAAGCGTCAGGAGGCTGAGGAGAAGAAGAAGCCAGGCTTCGGCTCTAAGGTTATCAAGTGGCTTTCATCATTCACTGATGAGGAATAATAATAGTCTTTTAACCCATAAATCACATTCGCAACTATGTTAGATATAGATAACAACAATATACTTGATTTCGGTCAGACCGCAGTTCAAGAGAAGAGTATTATTAAGGTCATCGGTGTAGGTGGTGGCGGTGGCAATGCTGTCAACCACATGTTCCGCCAGGGTATCAAGGGCGTTGACTTCATCGTCTGCAACACCGACATGAAGGCCCTCAACACTTCGCCCGTCCCCAACAAGATTCCGCTGGGTCACGGTCTTGGTGCCGGCAACAAGCCCGAGCGTGCCCGTCAGGCCGCCCTCGAGAAGGCCGACGACATCCGCGACGCCATCTCCCACAACACCCAGATGCTCTTCATCACCGCCGGTATGGGTGGTGGTACCGGCACCGGTGCGGCTCCTGTCATCGCCGAGATAGCCAAGAGTATCGACCTCGACGACGATGAGAACAAGAAGATTCTTGTCGTGGCCATCGTCACTCTCCCCTTCAGCTTCGAGAACAAGACCCGCCGCGAGCAGGCTCAGGCCGGTATCGCTGAGCTCCGCAAGCATGTCGACTCCATCCTCATCATCAACAACGACAAGCTGCGTTCCTTCAGCAACTTCAAGCTCTCCGAGGCATTCGGTATGGCCAACGATGTGCTGCTCACCGCTGCCAAGGGTATCGCCGAAATCATCACCGTCGATGCCTACGTGAACATCGACTTCCAGGATGTCAACACCGTCATGGAGAATAGTGGCACCGCCCTCATGGGCTCTGGCAGCGGCAAGGGCGAGAACCGCGCCATCGAGGCCATCACTGCCGCCTCTACCTCTGTGCTGCTCAACGACAACGACATCCGCGGCGCCAAAAACGTCCTCCTCTACTTCTCCTATCACCCCGACCACGAAATCACTATGGACGAACTCGGCGAAATCACCGACTTCCTCAGCGAGAAGACCGACGGCACCGCCGACGTCATCTGGGGTGCCGGCGCCGACGAAACCCTCGACGACGAACTCAAGGTGACCCTTATCGCCACCGGCTTCGAGAAGTCCGCCTTCGTGCCCGAAGGCCCCAAGGTCATCGAGCTCCCTAAGGACGAGGAACCCGTCAAGCCCGCTCCCGTGGTGACCCCCGAGCCTGTGGCTGCCGACGAGCCGGTCCTCATCAAGAAAGAAGAGCCCGTGGCTATCGCCGAAACCCCGGTCATTCCAGTGGCTCCCGCCCCGGTGGCCGAGGCCCCTGCTGCCGAGAAGCACGTCTTCGTCCTCGAGGACGAAGATCCCGTGGCCGTTGCTGCCCCTGCTGCCGAGATGCACGCTGCTGCTTCCGCCACGACGTGCGACGCCATGGTCGACGAAATCCACATCCTCGACACCGTTGTAGAGACGCAGCCTGCTGCGTCTATCGCCCCTGCTCCCGCTCCCGCAGCTCCCGTCTACACCGTCCCCGAACCCGGCCGTAGCGCCTTCGAGAACGAGAACGATGTCAGGACCGCTGCCGACCGCATCCGTCGCATCCACGACCTGCTGCGCAACAACGCCAATGGCGCCGACATCGTACAGGGTATTCCTGCCCGCGATATGGCCGAAAACGACCTCTTCGAGGGACGCCACTCCAGCGCCCGCGAGGCTTCCTCCTTCTCCATGCGCGCCGACGGCACGATGACCAAGAACGCTTTCTACGACGACCAGCCCGATTGATGAATAAAAAGATTATAGGCATCGTCTGCGCCATAGGCGCGGCGGTGTGCTACGGCACCAATCCGCTGGGTGCGTTGAAGCTCTATGCCGAAGGCATGTCGACAGGCTCGGTGCTCTTCTACCGTTTCGGTTTGGCATGGATTATCATGTCGGTGGTGTTGCTCTTCCGGCATGAGACGTTGAAGGTGTCCCTTCACGAGCTGAAGGTGTTGCTGGGGCTGGGACTCCTTTTCACCATCTCGTCATTGACGCTTTATCTTAGCTTTCGAGTGATGGACGCCGGTGTGGCGTCCACCATTCTTTTCACCTATCCGGTGATGACGGCCGTCATCATGGCGCTCTTCTTCCACGAGCGGCTGAACTGGGTGACGGGGGTGTCGATAGCATTGTCGTTTCTCGGTGTGGCGTTGCTCTATCGGGGCGACGGCCAGGTTGTCCTGCCATGGGTCGGAGTGGTGCTGGTGCTGCTTTCGGCCTTGTCGTATGCAGTGTATATTGTTGTTGTGAATCGCAGCAAGATAAAGCTGTCGCCATTCAAAATCAACTTCTATGTGCTGTTGTGCTGTGCGCTGGGCATGTTGGCGTACTCGTTCATGAGCGGCGAGCCCATCACCCTGCCACATGGTTTCACCAGCTGGTTCTATGTATGCTGGCTTGCCACGGTGCCGGCCATCATGGCACTGGTGTTGCTGGTGTATGCGGCACGTTATGCTGGCTCCACCACCACGGCGGTGCTGGGTGCCCTCGAACCGCTGACGGCGGTGCTGATAGGCATCTTCGTTTTCGGCGAGCGTTTCACGGTGTGGCTGGCTGTGGGTATCGTGTTGATTCTGGCTTCGGTGATGCTGGTGGTGGCGGGGCAGTCAAAGGCCAAGAACTGAACCCCGGTCCATGCCGGACGCTTGACAGGGAGGGGGATATTGTAGCGTGAGGGGGATTTCGACTTGTGGTAAATAAACTATACAACTGATATATGAGTATTGCAGCATTGGTTTCGGGAGGCGTTGACAGCTCGGTGGTGGTGCACCTGCTTTGCGAGCAGGGCATCAAACCCGATATTTTTTACATCCGCATAGGCATGGAGGACGAGGAGGGCTATATTGACTGTCCCGCCGAAGAGGACATCGAGATCACGCAATTCATTGCCAAGCGTTATGGATGCCGTTTCGAGGAGGTTAACCTGCACCGTGAGTATTGGGACAACGTGGTGGCCTATACCATTGACTCGGTGCGACGGGGGTTGACTCCTAACCCGGATGTGATGTGCAACAAACTCATCAAGTTCGGGGCTTTCGAACAGCGTCGGGGACATGAATACGACTGGACAGCCACAGGACATTACGCCACCACCGAACGGCTGGAGGGTGTCCCCTTTCTGGCTACGGCCAAGGATCCAGTCAAGGACCAGACCGACTTCCTGTCGCAACTGGACAGCAAGCAGATTGCCAAGCTGATGTTCCCCATTGGCGGCATGATGAAAAGCGAGGTGCGTGACATAGCCCATGCAGCCCATCTTCCTTCTGCCGACCGCAAAGACTCGCAGGGTATCTGTTTCCTCGGCAAGATAAACTACAACGACTTCCTGCGCCGCTATCTCGGCGAGCGCGAAGGCAAGATAGTGGAGCTGGAGACTGGACGTGTGCTGGGCACCCACCGTGGCTATTGGTTCCACACCATCGGCCAGCGCAAAGGCCTCTTCCTGAGTGGAGGACCTTGGTTTGTGGTGAAGAAGGATATCGACGAGAATGTGCTTTATGTCTCCCAGGGCTACGACCCTGATGCCCAATACGGCAACGAGATAAACTTGTTGGGGTTCCATTATCTGACGGGCGACCTCTGGAGCGACCGTCTGGAAAACGGCGAATCGGTGGATGTAAAGTTCAAAATCCGCCACACCCCCGACTTTGCACAGGGGCACCTGGTGCGTACCGCCGAGGGCTATCGGATTCTGTCCGATGTACGTGTGCAGGGCATCGCCGCAGGGCAGTACGCCACCATTTACGACAACGACGCCCACCTGGTCGTGGCCACAGGGCAGATTGCGAATTGAAAATTGAGTTTTAGCAGCTACGCCTGTTTGGTTTAACTGTGGCTTATACCTTTTTTTGATTGTATTACTGATGATTCATTGTACTTTCATCGCATTTATTTTCTTATTTAGAAATAAAACAGAAAGTAAATAGAAAGTACATAGAAAATAAATAACGAAGCGACAGAGAATTAGCGAGGATTTGATTGTAGTCCTTTTCGGGGGGGGCTTTTTGCAAAGTGAAAAAGTGAAAAAGTGAAATCGGTCGATTTTGTGAGGGGACAAAATCGAAATGCCTTACGGCATGACAACGGCAAGCGTTGTCTTCTCCGTTGCACTATCGACGCATTGCCACTGGCAATATGTCTTCACCTGGTTGGAGAGGTTGTAGAATCGCAGGGTCAGTGGGTGAAGACGTATTGCAGGATGTTTTCGCCCATGCGGAAGGCTTTCTGGCGTGTGGCTTGGCTGTCGTTGTGGACGTCGGGGTCTTCCCAGCCGTCGCCTAGGTCGCATTCCCAGGTGAAGAGGCAGATGAGGCGTCCGTCGTGGAAGAGGCCGTAGGCGCGAGGGGGCAGGTTGTCGTGCTCGTGGATCTTGGGGAGGCCGTCGGGGAAGTGGTATTTCTGGTGGAAGATGGGGTGGCTGGGTGGCAGTTCGACAAATTCGAGTTCGGGGAATACCAGCTTCATCTGCGGGAGGATGTATTGTTTGATGCCGTAGTTGTCGTCGATGTGGAGGAATCCTCCGCCCAGCAGGTAGTTGCGGAGGTTCTGCCGCTCCTGGCTGTTGAATACCACGTTGCCGTGGCCGGTCATGTGGACGAAGGGGTAGTTGAAGAGTTCGCTGCTGCCCACGTCGACAACGGCATAGTCGGTGGCGAGGTTCATGTGGGCGTCGGCGTTGCAGAAGGCAATGAGGTTGGTGAGCGAGGTGGGGTTGGCGTACCAGTCGCCTCCACCGCCATATTTGAGGAGGGCTATCTGTGTCTGGGCAGAGAGGGAATTGAGAATTGAGAATTGAGAATTGAGAATCAGGAATATCAGTAGTATTTTTTTCATGGATGTTGTTGTTGATTGCTCGATTGTCGGATTGATTATTGTTTTGAGTTTTGTGGTGCGGTAGCCACTGCTCACTGTCCCATTCCCTATTCTCCATTCATAAAGTTAAGGGTTGTGAGGGCGTAGAGGGCGGCGGTCTCGGTGCGCAGGCGGTTGTTGCCAAGGGTGACGGGCTGGAATCCCTGGGCGAGGACTGCGGCTATCTCGTGGGGACTGAAGTCGCCTTCGGGCCCGATGAGTACGAGGGCGTCGGTGCCGGGGGTGTAGAGTTGGTGGAGTGTGCGGCGGTCGTCGCCAACGCAGTAGCAGACGTATTTCTGAATGTGTGATTGTGTGAATGTGTGAATGTGTGAATTGAGATTCTTGAGAAATAGGGGGAGGTTGACTGGAGGGTCGATAAGTGGTAGGCGGGCTTGCAGCGACTGTTTCATGGCGCTGAGGGCGATGCGCTCCAGTCGGTCGGTCTTGAGGGCGCCGCGCTCGGAGTGGTCGCAGATGACGGGTGTGATGCGGTCGATGCCTATCTCGACGGCTTTCTCGACAAACCATTCCATGCGGGCGTTGTTTTTGGTGGGGGCCACGGCCATGTGCAGCTTGAAGGGTCGGGCACCGTAGTCGGGCAGGCGTTCGATGATCTCTACTTGGCAGGCCGTGGGGTCGGGGTCGACGATGCGGGCCCGGCACATCGTGCCGTCGCCGCTGGTGACATAGAGTTCGTCGCCCGGTTGCATGCGGAGGACACGGATGCAGTGTTTCGACTCGTCGGGCGGGAGGGTGGCGTAGGGGCCTTGGGTGGTGTCGGTCAGGAAGAGGTGCATGTTGATTGAATGTGTTATTGTGTTATTGTGTTATCGTGTTAGTCGATTTACGAATTGACGAATTAACGAATTAACGAATTCAAAACGTGTTATTGTGTTAATGTGTTAGTCCTTGGCGCATCTGAGATTGTGTTAACGTGTTAATGTGTTATCGTGTTAGTCGATTTACGAATTGACGAATTAACGAATTAACGAATTCAAAACGTGTCAGCAACTTTCATTTTTCAATTTTCAATTTTCAATTTGATTCTGAGGCTTGGGTGAGGGCTAGGCCGTAGCGTTTCATGCTGTCGGCGCGGTGGCGGCAGTCGGGTTGGCGGGTGGCCAGCAGGTCGGCGGCCGAGGTGTCGGCGAGGAGGTGAAGACTTTCGATGCCTTCGGCTATGCGGTAGATGTAGAAGTAGTCGGGGTCGATGACACCTATTTTGTCGTCGTTGCAGAAGTAGGCATAGCGGCGCGGCTGGGTGAGGAGGTTGAGCCCGAAGGTGGTGTTGTGCCACTCGATGGGGAGCATGCCCAGCAGGGTGGGCCCAAGGTCGGCCTGCATGGCGATGCGGTCGAGGTGCTGCGGACGGAGCCGGGCGGGGTAGTGGAACAGCATGGGGACGTGGTGGTAGGAGAGGGGCATGTCGTAGCGGTTGGTGCCCCACACGCCGCCGTGGTCGGCAATGAACACGAAGAGGGTGTTGGCATACCAGGGCTGGCGGCGGGCCATACGCATGAAACGTCCCAGCGACCAGTCGGCATACTCCACCACTTGACGGCTCATGTCGCGGCTGCGGGCTTTGAACGACGTGCCTTGGGGGATGGCGTAGGGCGCATGGTCGCTGCAGGTCATGATGGCGGTGAAGAACGGCCCTTGGGCAGCGGCATGGTTGCAGTGGCGCAGGGCGTAGTCGAACATGACGTGGTCGGGGACTCCCCAGGTGCCGATGACCTCGTCGGGTGAGTAGCTGTGCTGCCCGATGACGCTGTCGAAGCCGTTGCCGAAGAGGAATCCGCGCATGTTGTCGAAGTCCTCGTCGTGGGTCATGAAATAGGCTGTGCGGTAGCCCGCGTCGTGGAGGGCTTGGGGAAGGCCATAGACTTGGGGGATGACGGCCTGTTTCATGGTGTGGCGCGAGGGGATGCAGGGACGTGAATAGAGGGTGGAATAGACGCCGTTGTAGGTGTGGATGCCGGAGGAGTAGGCGCGGGTGAAGACGAGCGACTGGGCCATGAGGCTGTCGAGACAGGGGGTGAGGGAGGCGGTAGCGGTGGTGGCAAGGGCGGTTTTCTCCATGGTCATGGACTCCATGATGATAAGCACCACGTTGGTGCCCTCGGGCAGCGGAAGGTCGAGCCCTGCAGGCATGAGGCGTGGGTCGGCAGGGGTGTGCTGCTCCTGTTCAAGGAGCTGGCGGGCCTCGTCGGGGTTGACGAGCGAGAGCGGCTGGTTGGCGCGTTTGCCCAGCTCGGAGGCACTTTTGACAAACGTGAAGACGGGGTTGAGGCCTATCTGGTTGAGGAAGGGGTCGGAGCAGAAATAGGCCGTGCCGACGCGCAGGGGGCTTTTCTTGCTGAGGCGTCCGCGCATGCCTACAAAGGTGGCGAAGACGAGCAGCAGGGCCAGGGGGATGCACCAGCCGTAGGGTTGGAAACGGTCGAGCCCCGCGACGATGGTGCGGCGGAAGATGTGGCGCATGAGGAACCAATAGCCTGTGGCCACGGCGATGAAGGCACCGATGCCGACAAGATACATGGGCTCGGTGACAATCATGTGGGCGATGATGCAGAAAGAGTCTATCTCGTTGGTGGCAGTGGCGTTGAGACGGGTGAAGAAGTAGCTGAAGAAGGGGATGTCGGCAGTGCAGGCGAAGAAGCTGACGATATAGCCGATGAGCAACAGGTGGTGTGCCACAAGGTAGTAGGCCTTGGCGCGGATGCGTCCCAGTTCGCCCACAATCATCATGAGCGCAGGAAGGGCAAGGAGGTAGCAGCTGACGGCGGTGTCGAAACGCCATCCCATGAGGAGGGCGTGCCAGTAGAGACCTCCGAAATGAGGCGCCGAGGAGAGCCCGGCACAGTAGACCGCAGTGCCGGCGAGCCGGAAAAGGGTGAAGACGGCAATGCCTGTCAGATAGGCTAAAAGAATGTAGTTGTAGCGTGCGGAGTGTTTCATAAGCGGGTGCAAAATTACGATTTTTTTTCCACACAACAATTATTAACAAACCTGCTTGAATAAAAAAAGCCTTTCGCCGTTATCTATGTCGGCAAAAAGTACTATCTTTGAATGTTGAAAAATGAAAGCCGGCTCTGCGTATCTTGCGTATTTTCACGTATATTGACACGTGTTTTTACATGCGTTACACGGAGGCTGGAAGTAATAAATTGAAAATTGAAATGAAAAAGATTGTCTTATTCTTTGTTCTGGTTATTGGCTTCTGTGTATTAACCACCGAGTCTTATGCCCAAAAAAGACCCACGAAGGTGAAAGTGGCTTTCGAGGTGGACTCGATGCCGCAGCAGTTGCTGCTATACCTCAACGGCAATATAAAAGCCGAGGAGAAACTGGCTGCCAACGCGCAGGTGGTGGAGCAGTTCAAGGGGGTTTACACCTCGCTTGACAGCAAGCGCAAGCAGCAGGTGGTGGATATGTACAACGCTGCCCGCAAGACCAAACTGGAGCCTATGCCCGACTATGTCAACCTGACGCAGGCTTTGGTGGCATACGCTGGTGCCAAGGTGTCGGCATCGATATTCGACGAGTGGATTGCTGCGGTGTCGGCCATCTTTACCATCACCAACAAGAAGAAGGAACAGCAGGAGTTTATTGAATATACCACCATGATGGTGGCGGACCGCACACTCTATAAGTCGCGCACGTCGATATGGCGCACACAGCCCGATGCGGTGTTCTCGTTTGTCCCCATCCGCAACGACATCAAGACGGTCTTTTCCGGCTCGGTTGACCTGACCTATTCGTCCGGCACAGGCAACAACGCCGACGAATCGACCATCTATGGCACTGGGGGTACCTATTATTTCCTGACCAATACCTTCGAGGGCAAGGGTGGCCGCCTGACATGGGAACGCTGCGGCATGGCCAAGAACGCCTGCTATGCCGACCTCGACATCTACTCCGCTGTGGTGAAGTTCCCCAAGTTCACTGCCGATTCGGTCACCTTCATCAACACCAACTACTTCAAAACCCCCATCAAGGGTGTGGTGGATGAGGCACTGTCGACCAAGACGGAGCCAGAGAAATACAACTTCCCCAAGTTCCGTTCCTATCAGAAGGACTTCCAGCTGAAGGATGTGCTGCCTGGCGTCGACTTTGAGGGCAACTTCATGATGTATGGTCCCCGTTTTGTGACCAACGATGAGAAGCATCCCGCCTCCATGATATTCTATCGCAACGGGAAACGGTTCCTTGTGGCCAGTTCCACCAAGTTCACCATCCTGCCCCACATGCTCACCTCCGAGCGTGCAGCCGTGAAGATGTATATAGGCGACGATTCCATCAGCAACGCCGGTGTGCTGATACGCTACACCACAGCCGACCATCGCGTGAACCTCCTCAACAGCACCAAGCGCAACTATTACAGCCCCTACACCGACAGCTATCACCAGCTGGATATCTACTGCGAGAATATCAATTGGTTGATGGATAAGGATATTGTGGAGTTCAACATGGTGGCGCAGGCGGGTACACAGACGTTCGTCACCTTCGAGTCGAACCGATACTACTCAGAGAGCAAAGACCGCGAGGTGCAGGGCATCGACGACAACAGCCCCGTGGTGAAGGTATACCGCTATATGAAGGCCCACGACATGAAGCAGGACTTCAGCCTGGTGTCGTTTCAGAACTACATACGCATGGACGAGGGGCAGACCAAATTGATGGTTCATGGACTCAGCCGCCACGGCCTTGTGTCGTTCGACGAAGGCCGCTCACGCATCCATGTCCACGACAAGCTCATCGGTTTCTACAAGGCCATCGTCAAGCAGCAGGGACACGACTACGATGCCCTTACGCTTCAGTCCGAGACCAAGGAGAACAATGCCGAGCTCGACCTGGCCTCGCTCGACCTGCGTGTCCATGGTATCAAGAAATTCGTTGTCAGCGACAGCCAGCTGGTCGTTGTCAAGCCCTATGAGGGTGATATTATTGTCAAGCGCAACCGCGACATCCTCTTCTCCGGCCACATCAATGTGGGACGCTTCGAGATGAACGTGACCGATGCCACCTTCTTCTACGACGATTTCCGTTTCGACTTGCCGCAGATTGACTCTATGCGCTTCTCGGTCACCAGCTTCACCGACCCCGAGCAGCAGGTGATGGTGCGTACGCCCCTCTACAATCTTGTGGGCGACATCCAGATTGACAAGCCGGACAACCACTGCGGCCTGAAGAAGAATAAAGACTATCCCATCTTCAACAGTGTGAAGCCGTCGTACGTGTACTACGACCGACCCTTTATCTTCAACGGGGTATATAACCGCGAGCGGTTCTACTATTCGCTCCATCCTTTCGTCATCAAACAGCTTACCGACTTCCAGACCGACAGTCTCGAATTTCTGGGCACCCTTACCTCTGCCGGCATCTTCCCGGACATCGAGGAGCCCCTCAAGGTACAACGCGACTACTCTCTCGGCTTCCGTGTCAACACCCCGGCCGACGGCCATCCCGCCTATGGCGGCAAGGGTACTTTCAAGAACCTGATAGACCTCAGCTACCGGGGATTCCGTGGAGAAGGTACGCTGGAGTATCTCACCTCCACCGCTGTGACTGACAAATATCTCTTTATGCCCGACTCCACGATGGCCCTCACCGACACATTCTATGTGAAGGAGGAAAACGACTTCCCAGACATTCATAACGGCCATGCACTGCTCCGCTGGTATCCTTATCAGGACTCCATGACCATATCGCAGCTGCGTGACGGCACGCTGTTCCAGATGTACCACGGGTTGACAACCCTTGCAGGCCGTGTGACCCTCCAGCCCAAAGGTGCCACCGCTTACGGCACGGCACAGCTGAAGGAGGGTACGATGGTTTCGAAACTCTTCCGCCTGCGCACTACCCAGATGGATGCCGACCACACCGACTTCACACTGATGTCCACCAAGTACAACGATGTGGCCTTCACGGCCAAGAATATGCGCTCGTTTGTAGACTATGAGGAGCATACCGGACGCTTCACCGCACCCGATTCACTCCGACAGACGTTCCTGCCGGCACTGGGGTTCTCGGCTTGGGTTGACCAGTACACATGGAATTGGGATCATCAATTCCTTGCCCTCGACAACAGCAAGAGCATGGAGACCCAGGGGACGGAAGCCCTTACGCTGCATGAACGCAGCAAACGCCTCGACCGTATGCCGGGTGCGCTGTTCCAAAGCACTACCCCAGCACTCCACGACATCCGCTTCCATGCCATCAACAGCACCTATCAATACGACAACCTGGAACTGTCCAACCACAACGTTTATGCGTTGCCTGTGGCCGATGCGCTCATTGCACCGGGCGGCGACTCGCTTCATATCTCCAAAGGTGGACTTTTCGCCCCCATTGCCGACGGACAGCTGCTCTTCCCGCGCGACAGCGGCTTCCACATCTTCTACAAGTGCGACCTGCTGGTGGAGAATGGCCTGAAGTATAGCGGCAAGGGAACCATCGACTATATTGGTGTTGACGAAAAGAAACAGCCTGTATATATGACCCAGATAGCTCCCGACGCCCAAGGGGTCAGCGTGGCGCAGGGGTTGATAGCTGACACGGCAAACTTCACCCTCTCCACGGCCTTTGGCTTTGCCGGCACCATGCGTGTCGACGCGGCACACAGGTTCTATCATTTCGATGGTGGAGTGCGTCTGTTGCACAAATGCGCCCCCGTCGACCAGTTGGCACTTCTGGCATTTTCCGACTATCTCGACCCTGCCAACATCCGTGTTGTAGTGCCCGAGAATCCTGTCGACTGGAAGGGTAAGCCCATCAGCGCTTCCGTTGCCATGGGCAAAACGGGTCTCCAGCCTACGTCGGCATTCCTGCTCAGACAGAGTGATGTGAGTCCCCTTCTCAGCAGCTACGGTCTGCTCCACTATAGCGAGGCCGCTTCCACCTACACCATCACGTCGCAGGATAAGCTCGACGACCCCGAATTCATCGACCGGTATCTGACGCTTAACACAGAGAGCTGCGTCCTCGATGGCGAAGGCCCCATCACTTTCGGCACCATGCTTCCCCCTGCAGGCATTCAGGCCTACGGCACGCTCCACTACGACCCCGACCGGATGGAAGACTTCTCCATGAACACCATCTTCGGTGTCACCTTCCCCATCGACCCGTCGCTGCTCAACCAGATGGCCAAGCAGATTGAGGACGACCTCCGTCCCACGCCTGCCGACCGCGACAACGAACTCCTCGACCGCGCCCTCCTCTTCCACATGGGTGACCCCGACGGCGAACTGGCCTACCAGACTTATCTCAGCACCGGCGCTTTCGACAAGCTGGAAGGATTCATCAACAACACCTTCCTCTTCGAAGGTCTCCGTTGGCAGTACAACCCCAAGCTCGGATACACCGCCACCGGCACAACCTCGCTGTGCAACGTGGGCTCCAAGCAGCTCCATGTCAACATCAGGGTCAAAGCACAGCTCTTCAAACGTGGCAACCAGAACCATCTTGTCCTCTACCTGCAGGTGGCCAACGACCATTGGTACTACTTCAACTACGAGTATCAAACCCACCATCTCTCCATCTCCTCTAGCGTGGGTGAGTGGAACGACCGCATTCTCTCCATCAAGAAAGACAAGCGCACCACCGACAACTTCAGCTACTCACTCACCAACTCCCGCACCGAGATTCAACGTTTCCTCTCCTCATTCACCTCCGACCCGTCCGAAATGGAGGAGGAAGAAGAGGAAGACGAAGAATAGACTCACAGAAGCCTGTGGCATAACAGTCACCCTGACCGCCTGCGATGTATCTTTCACCGCAGGCGGTTCCCTTTATGCCTAACACTCACCACTATCATGATGAAATGGAATACACGGATATTCGGAGTTGTTTATTTTAATGTAAATCACTTATTGATTGGTGTTTGTGTTTATTGGTAGGAACTGTTGCTGTGTACAGATGTCAAAAAAATAGAGTGGAAGGGTTTGGAATGCTCCAAATTGCTAGGATAGAGGGGAGTCAAAGAAATAAAAAATGCTTATAGTATGTAGTGAAATACAGTGTGTTATGTCTAAGTGGGCAAAAAAAATACATTTTTTTTTGCCCATGTCAAAAAAAGTTAGTACTTTTGCACCCGCTTTCGAGAGATAGCAAGCCCAGGTGGTGGAATTGGTAGACACGCTACTTTGAGGGGGTAGTCGCCGTAGGGCGGTGCAAGTTCAAGTCTTGTCCTGGGCACAAAAAGAGCAACGCAGGTTGCTTTTTTTACCACCAAGTTCCAAGAGAGGGAACTCTACCAGATGCCCGGGTGGCGGAATTGGTAGACGCGCACGTTTCAGGTGCGTGTTCCGAAAGGAGTGCAGGTTCAAGTCCTGTTCCGGGCACCAAGAGAATTCTACAAGTAGTTCAAAATGAACGAAATGTAGAATTCTTTTTTATTTTATATCTCAAATTTGGTCATGATTTGGTCATATTTTGAAGAATTCATAAAAAAAGGTGCGTCTATTGACGCACCCTAATGACACACTCCAATCACCTGTTTTTAGAACAACCCATCCACAGCGGCACTCGCCACACTCTCGGCATATTCGTCTAATGACAACTTCACATACTTGTAGAACATCGTTTCCGTGCGATGACCGCTCACGCTCATCATCTGTGGGACGGTGAACTTTTTGGAAAGGTACATATTTGTGATACAACTTCTACGGGCTGTATGGCTTGCAACCAACTCCCATCGTGCCTTCAGCGGATACCCTTTTTCGTCGTATTCGTACAAAACTATCCCTTTCTTCTTTGCAGTCTTCTCCGCTCTTCTTTCTTTCAAGGTCAATACCGTCCGTTCCTTCTTCTTAAGGCTTGGTACCGTTAGAGACAGTCTTTTACAGATTTCCTTAATCGTTCTATTGAGGTTCTGGTCCCATATATGGGGAATGTTATAGTCGTATTTCTTCAACAATGCCTCCAATCTGTCATCCATTATCGGGATAACCACAGTTCTGGCAGTCTTCTCCTGCCTGAGTCGGATGACCTTTGTCCCGTTACGGGTGATGCCGATATTTGCCTTTTCTATCCTGCTGTAATCGCTGTATCGCAAAGCCGTGAAACACCCAATTAGGAAAACATCCCTAACCTGTTCTTCAAATCCTGTGAGCGGCATATCATATAAGGCCGACAACTCTTCTTTGGTAAGGTATATTTCCTTGGCTTTGTCCTCCTCCTTGATTTGTGGACTCTTAAGAAAGCCACAAGCGAGGTGGTTGGAGTGCAGACCTTGCCGCTCCGCAACCTTAATCAACGTCTTGAACAGGCTGATATGCTTGTCTAGAGTGTACTTCATATACCCAATACTCTCCAGATATGAGATGTATCTATCAACTAGTGATTCGTTGATGTCGTCCCACCCAAACGGTCCTAGGCTGTAAAAGTCCAGAAACACCCTTTTGAACTGCTGCCAGTTCTTGATTGACTCCTTGGCATATTTCTCTTTCTTTGAAGTACGAACTTCTCCTTTCTCAATACCTTTGATGTAATTGACGACGAAAATCTTGACATTGCTTCTTTTCCTGTCCTCAACATACTTCTTGAGTTCTTCTGCCCGTTTCAGTTCATCTCTCTTATCCGCCAACACGATATTCTCGATAGTACTTTCCAAATTCTCTTTGGTCAGTCTATGATGTCTTCGCATATCCGTGATAGCCTCTCCAATAAGGGCGACCTTCTTGGATATACCTTTCTTGTTAAGATAGTTGTTCAGCTTCCTCTCGGATTGAGAGACTTCATTCCATTCTGCGACATCAACTTTCATCAACAAATTGACCCAAAGGACAGCACCCTCGACATTCATTCGAGTATGTAAAGGGTGCAACCCTTCTTTCTGCTTGGTTCGTAATACCAGTTTCATTAGCAAGCAGTTCTAACCAATCCTTCCGATTCTGCGTTCAGTACATCCCTCATCGAATAGATTTTTCTTCGACCACCAAGAGGCAATGGTTCAATTATCCCATCCTTCTCCCAATTGTAAAGAGTGTTTCTTGAAATACTCCATCTCTTACACAATTCTTCGGCATTCAACCGTTTGTCATCGATATTGGCATTGCACAATTTGTCATTGATGACCTCTTCTACAGCCTCTTTAACCCATCCTTTGAAGGTTTGTTTCAAACTTTCTGCGACATCTACCCAGCACCTTGTGTTCAGCAAAGTCAACTCATTCCTATATTGTTCCATATCTATTTCTCTTTAACTGCCATTTTGGTGACATTCAATATTAAAACACATATTAAATCATTATTATAACGAAAAAAAATATCAAGCATTGCATTCGCGCTAAGTCTTTTAGCTTGTTTTTGCCATTGTCAAAAAAGGCGGAACACAATTCAATGGCATTCCGCCCCACAAGCCATAGATAAACTAATCCTTTTTCACGAGTTATTATTCTTGATAATATCTCATTATGATTTCCTCGATTGCTTTGAATGTAATCTCTTCTCCTTCATAGCATCGTTCATATTCAAACGCTTCAACATAATCATCATAATTCGGGTCTTTTTGGGCTTTTTCTTCCATGATTTCACTAAGGCATTTTTGGCCAATTTTGTAATCGATATACCAAGCACATGCTTCAGCCAAGTCTATCAAGGACTCATTAGATAAATTGTTGATAATTTCGACCATACCTTTACGGTCAATTTGATACATTGGGCTTTCTTTGCTTTCCATGGCAATCCTGATGACAGCCTCTAGAACCAAGAATCTAAATGTTTCATCATTTTTATCATAATTAGCATCATTCGTTTGGCACTCTCCACCCTTAGGCAGTGCGACAGTCATTCCATCCTCGTTGAAACAAGGGTTATCCTTTATACTTTTACTCATAATAATTAAATTATTTTATTGTTATTAGATATTCCAGTGGCGCTTTCAGTTATATCCGAATCAACGGACGATTTATTAACACAATCAATTAGTTTAGAATGCAGCTCTGCTATCAGATTGTCCAAAAAAGACCTATAGGCTTCACAAAACTCTTCATCGCTTGTATTATCTCTGCGAACAGGCTCATTTTCTATCATGTACTCTTTCCCCCACAGAAAATTCAAATTATCTATTTTTCCAAAGGCATTAAATCCATTGAATTCTTCGTGAGAGGAGACATATACGTTAAGGTTAAACCTTTTCTTGATATACAAAAGCCAAAGGTCAGGAAAGTACCATGGTGTATCACCCGACATCAGAATGGTCGTTATGCCTTTAGAGTCATCTATACAGAAAGACTCCAATGCCACATCACAGTCCCACTTACATCCGAATGCCACCAAACAGTTATAGTCATACCAACCGACCACTCCATAGGTTTCTTCTTGATACTTGACGGCTTCGTCATACTCCCTGCAATAGGTTTCATACTCATCGTCGGACTTGAAAAGAGGTTCTTTTGTATCCCAATCCAGAGCTCCCCTTCTCATCTTTTCGTTTGTGGTGTCGTACTTCGTGAATGTTTCTGGGATAGGCCTGAATGTGGCCATTGTCACTTCGTTTTTCCCATCCCAAAGACTACGGATAGCATCACTGATATTGTCCTTGGTTTCCATTCCAAGATTCTTCAGTCCTTCGTTAACAAAGTTAAGGACATTTTTTGTTGCAGCCTTTACTGCGTAATTGTTATTGCACCAATTCGGCATATTTATAGTTGGTTCACCTATACACCATAAGGTTCTAAAAGTTAATGATATATTTAATTAATAATCTATTCTTTCAGATGTTATGCGTTCAACTGCTCTTTAGTCAAATAATCGTATGCAACTGAACCCATTACTTCTCCGATTATGTGTGTCTTATATTTGAAAAAACTTCTGGTCGCTTCCTTTTTCTCTCTAAAGGACAAAGAATTGACTGATGACTCTGCTTTAAGGAGAGTTTTGTCAGAGATTGATTTGATTGCTTCGTCAATTGTGGTTTTGAGATTCTCCACATCCTTGAAATGACCATAGTCAAAGAGAAGTGTCAATGTTGTGCAGAAGCACACTCCCATAACGTAATCATAGTAAGGTGCGGTTGCTGAATTGGCAATTTTCATTGCCTGTTTCCAATGTGGCACCAAAGAATCCATTTCCAAATCGGACGCGATATCTATATAGCCATAGTCCGAAAGTACCATAAGACTTACTGCACTTGCCCACACGAATGAATCCAGTTCTATTTCACTATGCCCTTTGAGTGTCTTTTGCAACTCTAAAAGTTTGGATGCGTTTTTTTTAATGTTGTCTTCCATTTGTAAAAAAAATTAATGATTAATATAGTTAATTAATTACTATCGGGTGTTCTCGACATGACCCTCTTATAAAAAAATAACAAAAAAATATGCCTTTAAACGAAAAAGTTATTTTTTCTCAAAAAATGAAGACAAAATGGGAGTCGGATCAGCTCGGAAAACAATAACCTATATCATAAGACGGTGCTGCGCATCTGCCATATTTAAATCCATCTTAGCATCGTGTCATCAGTATTGCTTTTCTCAAACCAAAACCATGCATATGAAACGGCAGAGCCACCGCCGGCTTTCATCTCGTCAAACTGTGCATTCTTTGCACAAAGAAGTCTTTCCGTGAATTGAAATACATACTTTAAATACTTATTCCTATAAAACTCATCGTAACGTGCCTTTCCTTCAAGTGCTGTCGTTTTCAAAAGGAAAATGGCAGGCACTTTTTCTGGGAGGATATCAAGGGCGTGGCGAATAAATTCCTTGTGGTATTTGTATGGAGGGTTTGTCAGTATCGCCACGTCACTCAACGTATCAAATGGCATTTTTGTTGTTTTTAGGAAATCAACGATTGTATCCCCATATCCCCTATCGACAAGGTCGGAAGAAAAAACATCGTATCCGTGTTGTTTCAGACGTTCTGAAAGATGTCCTTGTCCACAACTGCATTCCCAGATATGTGTGGGGAGTGATACGACCTTCAGGAGTTTGTCTATCGCTATGGGGTCTGTTGCATAAAAATCATTCTCATCGCGTTCCTTGTCCGTGTGGTTCGACGCACCGAGCGTCTTAAAAATACTATTTTTGTTACCCGTCCAATCCATTCTTATTTTTTTGTCTTATTTTTTTCAAAATCGCCTTCACAATAAAAATAACAAAACCGTTCCCGAAAATAATATTATTTTATGTTTTTTTGAAGATATAATAGTTATATCAATGATAACCAATAATATAAAAAAATATTTTTTTGTGAATGGAACCAACATCAAAGGTGGCGTATTCATAAGGCAGAACATTCTTGGTAGGAGTTATCTATTTCCACCTTATATATAATAATGTCTTCTTTGTTTGTTGTATATAAAGATAAGGTTAAAAAAGATAACTATCCATTATTTGTTTCTTATGAAAGAAGTCTTTTATATTTAAAGAATTGTTTCCTTCCTATACTATTCCTATTATCCAAGAGAAACTGGTAAGCTTCGTTAAGCATAGAACATTTTATAATTCGTTTAAGTGTAGTGATTGGTTTCTCCTTCGTTAAGGGATTATTGTTAGAAGAAAAGTAGAAAACATTATTCTCATCCAAGTATTTCTTTAGTGTCCTGAGAGAAACTTGGTGTTTGTCTTTGCTTTCAGCATAGTATCGCTGTATTAGTATTAGGTTGTCTTCAATGGACAGAGCACTGTCATATATCCCAAGAATCTGATTGGAGTAGTATTCCTTTGCCTGTTTCTTCCAATGTACTCTGTTGCCATATTCATCATATTTCTTCACTTTGAACCGTTTCTTTATTGTAATCGGACTCTTGGCGTTGAGCGGTGACTTCATCTCAGCAACGACAACATTGAAGACGAACTCACGCGGAATTGTGTCTTCCGCATCATTCGAGAAGTATTTCAGAAAGCACTTTGTGGTCAGCACCAGCAACTCTTCCAATGTGCAGTCTGGATACATCTGGTGAATCAGCGAGCAATTCACGGTCAGCTTCTTTCTCCGACCCTCCTTGTCGTGCCAAGTGTTTGGTAAGTAATAGTCTCCGTACTTGTGATAATAGGACCCATTGACCAGTTTCCGCACTAAACATTTGTAATCGGACCAGTAGTAGAATGTCTCATCCTCGTCATTTGGTATGCTTTCATAGCGTAGGACTTTGTCTATGGGGTGAAGCGAAACGTAGTTCTCGAAAGTTCCGTCCAAAGATAGATAGTCACACATCACTTCGTATTCGTCGAAACTCAACTTTACATCAAATCTGCGACAAACCTTCACCTCTGGGAGGTAGGCATCAATCAGTCGGTCAAAATCAGATTTCTTGTAGGCGACATAGTTGTTGATTACTGGCTTGTTCGTTCCGGCGATGTTCTGCACGGCAGAAAACGAGACCGGGTCGACCACATCCTTGTCGAGGCAGCCTGTCTTTTCCAAGATGATGTGGGCGATTGCAGAATACTCGGACATGCTCTTAATCTCTTTGTTGAGCATATATCCCAAGCGGTATCGCTCTCCGTCTTGTGAGGAGAATGTCTCGTAGTAGAAAGTCGGACGGAGCTTGGTCTTTCTTAGGAATTCGTCCAGTCTCGGCGGATTGTGTTTCCCGTCCACGTCAATCATCACCACTTGTGTCGATACAAGTTTTTTCTCTCCGTCGTTTCTTGTGTTGCCCAGATTTGCCCTGTAAGTGTGTCCGTTTTCTAACAGTTTTAGCAGGTCATCCAAGTCGGTGTCTTTCTCAACCCATTTCATTCCTTTAAATTCTTGTTTTGTCGGTTTTGTCTTTGAACCATTGATACTAATTTGATACTTCATCGTAAAATAATAGATGCCCTCCAAAGTGGTTCTTCCCCAACCACTCCAGAGAGCATCATATGTCATTTTGTATAGTGGGGGAAGCACTCTTCCCTTTATTTATGCAAATCGACATCGAGACTTTTTAGTGCTTGCCTACAATAAGAATGAAGGAAGAACACCAAAAAATGACAGAGGAATTGATGAAAAAGAATTTGGAGGGTAAAGAACAAGTAATATTTATGGAGAATGCCCCATATTTGATTATCCTTGTAACTTACTGTGCACAGAAAGAGCGGTCTTTATGGAAGGCAGTGAAATGCATCACTGTGTATTTACATGCTATTGGAATCGAATCAAGGACTACGAATATCTTGCATTTGGTTTATGATGACAGGTTAGAGGTGTACTCCTTTAATCACGACAGTTTGGTAAACCAGTCAACGAAACGCATAGGCATTGAATACCTGCCAGATGAAGATCCTGCATACAAAAATCGTAGTGTGAGCAAGGTGGCAACCGCCATGGATTTTCCCGCTGATATGCCGTTGCAGAGCGGTGATTTCAATGAATTTAAGTTAGATGAGTCGGAATTGCCGTTTTAATGTGATTGGAAATGAAAAACGGGTCGTATGAGCCCTCAGAGCCGTAAGACATTCTGGCACTATAACAACGGAGAGCTGGCGCAACCGCACCGGCTCTTCGTCGTTTCTGAGGTAGGCGCAAATGTGCCGTGGCCGCAAGACATGGCTCTTTCGCGCCGGGGTGGGCGGGGTCTTCCATAGGCAATCCAGCCAGTGGCTGTAGCCTGCGGAGGCCACGGACTGACACCGCTTTTTTGCAATCGATATGTGCATGCAATGCTCTTATCGATTTGGGTAGTGGGTGGGGATTAAAATCGGTCATAACCTATGTTGTTACACAGAAAGCGCAGAGAGCGCAGAAAGGATTCGAACACAAATCGCACGATTATTTATTCCCTCAAAGAGCTGAAAAGGGAGAAAAATAGAAAGAAAAATGAGTATGATAATTCAAATAATAATAATGCGCTATTTTTTTTGTAGTGAACAAAAATTGCTGCAAATCGAACAAATACAAATTATAATCGAACAAAAGTATGTTAAAATCTCATAAAAATTCGGATAATTGCATATATGTCGATAAAAATTTGTATTTTTGCACCGTCAAAAAAGGCTAACCATTTATGCAAACAGAGGTACTTAGAATAATAGAAGGCGGATTAATGAACGACAAGCGTAAGATCCTTACTTACTCCACCAAGTTGGCTGACCGACTTGAACGCGAAGGAGACACGGCTTTGGCAAAATGTATCCGCCAGAAACTGGAAGATGGTGTTCCGCAGAATGCTGCTGTGGCAGATGCTATGCGGATGATACCTCTTGACCAGGATAGTCGTTTACAAATAGTAGAAGTAATTCCTTCTGACTCGGAACGCCACAGGGTGGTTTTAACTCCTGAAGTGAAAGGGCAAATGGCCTATTTTATCGATATGGTGAATCATGGTGCAGAATTAGAACTGGCTGGAGTAAACATTAAGAAGACATTGTTGCTGCATGGTTATCCGGGATGCGGCAAGACAAGCATTGCTCATTATATTTCCGAGCAAACCGGATTACCTCTGGTTGTTGCCAGGCTTGATGGGATCGTTTCATCGTTGCTGGGTAGTACTGCGAAGAATATCAGAAAGATCTTTGACTATGCTAACAGCGTTCCATGTATTTTGTTCTTGGATGAGTTTGATGCCATAGCTAAAGCCCGTAACGACCAGCATGAGTTGGGGGAGTTGAAGAGGGTTATCAATAGTCTTCTTCAGAATATTGATGCGATGCCAGCAGACAAGGTGCTCATAGCTGCTACCAACCATGAAGAGATGCTGGATGATGCTATCTGGCGTCGTTTTGTCCAGACCGTGGAGGTAGGGTTGCCTGGTGAGGCAGAGATTATGGAAATGATAGATATCTTTTCTGACCCATTTACTTCAGAACTAACTGATGATATCAATAAAAAAAGAACCTTTGCAAAAGGTGCAAAAGGCATTTCTCCGTCTGACTTGAAAACGGCTTTTGATAGAGCCAAAGTGAAATGCGTTCTGAATAAACAAACAATGATTCCCATCGAGCCATTACTGCGCGGTGTCTATGAAATAAAAACAAAGGAGAAATCGGAAGAGGGATATGTCCGTTTTTTGAGTGAATACGGTATGCCTCAGCTTACCATAAACAAGGAAACTGGTATTGCCTTGAGAAAGATTAAGAGTTATTTGTCTGTAAAAACTAAGGAGGATGAAGTATGAAGGATTTGCCTATTCAAATAGTTAATACCCGAGGAGAACAGGATTTGTTTTGGAAAGAGGGCATGGGAGATAACAAGTTGCCCAAGTGGGCTACACAAGCTACGGTCACAGCGCATGCAAATATAATGTCGAGAGCATTCTCGGCTGTTGAACGTTGTTTTAACGAACGTGAGGAAGGAGCGTTGCCTGTCTTGATAGTGGCGTCACTTGATGAGAAGGCAACGAACCGGAAGTCTTTCCGTGCTAATGTGCGTGCAGTCTTCGACAGGAAGAATACTAGAAATGTGCTTGGAAAAGAGTCTCAGAGAGGCCTCTTAGTAAAGGTTGATAATAGGGATGACTTGCGAGCAATTCGTCATAGGGTGGAAGATGCAAGCCGTGGTGAAGGAAGTAAAGACAGACTCTGTGGGGTGGCTGTTGTTGAAGATCTTCAATTGTTTCATCCGTTTGTTGAAGAGGGACTTGATGGTGGCAAACTGAAGGTGCAATTGGTGGATTACCACAATGAGAGGTTGAATGCCAAATCTGCCGAGCTGTTGCAGGAATATGGAGCACATAATAATGTTGCTATTCGCAAGCTGGATTATGCCAAAGGACTTAGGTTGTATGCCATTGACAATGCAACATCAGATGTTGTGGCTGCCTTGGCAACAATGGACGCAGTAATAGCCGTTAAGAGGATGCCATATTTTGAATTGACCATATCTCCTGAACCTTACAATACTGACTTGGAAGTAAAGAGTCCTGACCCTGCGGAGTCGTATCCCCATGTTGGTATCTTGGATTCGGGGGTAGAGCCTATTCCTCATTTGGCCCCCTGGCTTGATGGGGAGGAGCAGAATATTGCAGATCTGGCAGAGGAAGATATTTGCCGCCGTCATGGGACATCCGTCGCCGGTATTATCAACTATGGAGATGCATTGCAAGGAGAGAGATGGACTGGAACAATTCCGTCACTGATTACTTCATGTGTGGTGAATACAGAAGAGGACGTTGTGCGGATATCCGAGGAAGAAATGGTGGAACACATTAAGATGGCTATTGCACAGAATCCTGATGTGAAAGTCTGGAATCTTTCTCAAGGATCGACCGTTGAAATTAAAGATGATGAGTTCTCTGATTTTGCAGTTGCAATTGATGAGTTGCAGAAAGTGTATCAAGTATTGATATGCAAATCAGCTGGTAACGTGAGACCAGAGAGGCCTGATAGCTTAAGAATAACACAAGGTGCAGATTCAGTGATGTCGCTTGTGGTGGGCTCAATAGCACACGTAAAAGTGACTCCTGAAGATGCCGAGGTTGGGAAACGTTCTCTATTTTCGCGAGTTGGACTAGGCCCTTCGGGGATTACCAAGCCTGACTTGGTCCATTATGGAGGTAATCGAAGCACGGGTGTTTATTCGTTCTCGGAGGTTGGATATCAGACAAATGTCTTTTGTGGAACAAGCCATTCTACACCTCGTGTTACAGCCTTGGCTTCCAATCTTGCATTTCGTCTGGAGAGGCAATTTGATCCTCTAATGGTTCGTGCTTTGTTGATTCATAGTGCCGGGTATCAGAATCTTAATGAAATGGGAAACGATGATGTTCGTGCGGAACTGGGATTTGGAAAGCCTGCAGTGCTTGATAATATTCTATTCAATGACCCAGATGAGTTTACGATGATTCTGGAACCTCAGTTCACTGATAGAGATTATCAGATTCAAGATATCCCATTCCCGGAGGAGTTGGTTGGAGAAGATGGATTCTTTGAAGGAGAGGTGACGGTTACCGTCGTGACAGAGCCTGTACTTAGAGGTGGTGAACGTGGTGAGTATTGCCAAAGTGACATTGATGTGCTGCTCCAGACATATGACCGTACTGGTTATTATGTGCTTGGCGCTTACGGTACTCCGAAGTCCTATAGAAATGCGGAAAGATTGGAGAACGCTGAGAATGTATTGACTAAGGGCCGTTATAGTGCACATTCGTTTAATTCACTTGAAATGACGGAACGCACAATGATATGGGGGGCTGATTACCTGCCTGTCAAGAAGTATCATGTGAATCTTTCCCAGATGACACCCGCACAGAAGGCGAAATGTTTGTCGGCTGACAGGAAGTGGGGAATGAGTATTAAGGCAATGTATCGGGATGCTACTATTTCTGACAAAGAGGCAGGCATCCCTGTAGACAACGTGAGGACGGTAGTAATACTCACTATTAGAGACCTGCAGCGAAGAGGTTTTGTGTACGATCGGTGTATGGCAAAACTTGATGCCCATAACTTTGTACATAATGCTATTTCGGTGAGACAACAGGTTAACATGAGAGGTGAGGAATAGGCGATAAAAAGTAACCTATAATAAGACGAAAAGGCTTTGCGATGGCGGAGCCTTTTCGTACTGTAGATTATTGTCAGATGAGGCTTTCGGCTTGTTCGTAAGCCTTTTCTGCTGTGGGGAGTGGAAGGCTTATCTAAAATATGACGAACATATCAATAAAAATTCAAAAACGTTGATTGAAAAGTTCTTGAGTCAAGGAAACATTGCAATGATTAATAAAGACTCCAACAGAAACAAAATAAATTTGACCTTTTATGCTATGCCGAATTAATTCCTCCAGAAATCACATGTTCAAAATATGCCTTTTAGAAATAGAAAACAACATACTGGGTTTTCGGTAATTACTATTTCCCGCATAATCTTGTCATTCTTTCATCCCCTAATATTATCGGATTAATAAACTAGTTTTGGACATCCACTTTTATTTATGCCACACAATACCCTTTCTCCCTCTCATGTCTTCCCATCTCTCTTTAGCGGTAAGCAGTATGTCGTACTTATCCACATCACTGATTTCTATATTATCGTCATCGAAAACGGCTAACGGAAACTTAGTCTTCTCGACCATGGTCGCATATTCATCCCATACATCATCGCCTATACAGAACACTTGACCGTCTTTTTTGAAGGATTCCTTTCCCAAAAACTCTATCGTTTTGTCCTTGTAAATTTGCGCAATGACTAATAAAAAATATCTAATATAACTTCTGATATTCTGCAAGGTTGTAAAATCTGATTTTGTTAGGCACAATCCGTATGAGGTTATTCTTTCCATCTCATCTCCGGGCAGGACAACGGGCTGGTCAAAAATTATCACTATATTCTTCATACTCTAAAGTTTTCATATAAGTTATTTATGGGACTCCCAACACAGATGACTCATAAATATTATATATAAATAAGAGAATATGAAAACGATAGAAAAGTTCATGGATTTTGAACGATTCATTTTAGAGGAGAACTGCACACAGAGAAACTCGGCCATTTCAACAGCAGTGAGCAGAATAAAGGAGGAGTTCGGTGCCACAAAAGAAAAGTTTTTGAAGTCTGCCAAGGAAAGAGGTTCCGATGAAATCAAGGATGTCATCGTGAAAACACTTGAACCATATATCGAGAGAATAGAGAGCCAAGATATATTGCAGACAAAAGAGAAGTTTGCGTTAGATTTCGACGGCCTTTTAACTGGCTTGGTGTCGTGGATTTTAGTCGAGTTGGAACTCGAAAAGATGAAGAAGAAAGATAAAAAAGAAAACGAGTAAGCTATGCATAGAGTTGTTATATTTTCAGAACCCATTTGCAACAACGGAGAAATGTTGTATGGAAAATTATACAGCGGTGACAGTGAGGAAGAGATATTGACCACCGTCCGTGCCGACCTCAAAAGACTGACAGTTCAGGAGCAATGGGAAGGCCAGCAAGGTGAAGAATTCAGAGAAAAAGAGAATTGGATTTTGATTCCACACAAGGACGGGACGGAATCTTGGGGCTTTGATGCAGACAAATACACGAACTATCTGGGCTTTGGTATGATAGTCGACCAGTTTGTCGAGAGTTGTTGGTTCCCGCCAATCCGCTTTGCCATCCTGAACAGATGGGTACCACTTCGTTTGTCCGACTGCAACAATCAGGACTACATCATCAGCAAGGCTTTTTATGACTCGATAAATGAAGCCGACCCAGATGCCCTAAGATGGATTCTGTTGTATAACCCCGATGACCTTCCGTTTTAGACACCAATGCAGCCTTGCTGCAAATTCATCAAATTTTTTAAGTGCGTTGTTGAGACACTCACCCTTGTTTGGGTGGGTGTTTTTCTTTTCTCTCTTTTTTCGAAGGACCCACACGATGTCATATATAAGGCTAAAAAAGGCTAAATGAATGCATTAGGTGATGGTAAAAAAATAAAGTAAAACGTTCAGGCATGATTAATGAGATAGTTCCATTTGTGAAGATCATAGTCGAAGACGATGCGTCTGGCGAGAGTTTCAGAATAGTCGTCGGAGACCTTCCTGCCTGTTTCGTAGACTTTGTTGACAATTCTGGAAAACACTTTCAGTCCGGTCTTGGTCACGGTGTCGGCGGCTCTCTTGCAGGCATCAGCCACGGAAAGCAGCGGTATCCCGCGCCAGGATCTGGTTATCTGGGAGAAGAGGCGGTGCTCGATGGGGTTGTACTTGGAGCAGTATGGAGGGTAATGCATCACGACAATCCGCATGCCGATTCGGTCGGCGAGGCTTATGAAATCCTGCTTCACGATATGGTGGGAGCTGGAGTTGGAGCCGCCTCCGTCACAGAGAACCACGAGAATCCTCGCATCGGGATAGAGGGCGCGGAGATGGTTGTTCCAGCAGTCCTCGATGTTGTCGCACACAAACTCGGAAGTGTCGTGGCTAGTGCCGATGGTGAGGTATCCAGTGTTGTGGGCGATGTCGTAGATGCCGTGTGGCACTATAGTCCCTTCGGAGAACGTGGCGAAGTCGTGGTCGAAGGCCTTGGGCGCCGATGTGCAGAGCACTCCCCCCTCTCTTTTGAAGTTGCCGACAAGCTCTTTCTTCTTCGTGTCGATACTGATAATCGGAATGCCGTTCTCCACACACACTTGCCTGACACGACTGATTTTCTCAAACTGCTCGTTCCTGCCCTCGACCTTGCGCATGGGTATGTCCTTGCGGAAAGACCTCGTCTTGAATCCGTACTCCCTGACAAGCCGGCGCACATGGTATTCGGAGATTTCGATACCCCGCCCGAGGAACGCTTTTCTTATATCCGGTGCCTTGATATTGAGCCACACGGTGTTCTCATCCTGAGGGTCGCCAGCCATATGCTCGCACACTACATCCATAAAACACTCCTTCCATTCAGGATGTTGTGCAATTTTATCCTTGGCACCGCCGCCAGCCTTGCGCACTCTGCCCGTTTCGATGCTCTCAGGGGCTCGGATTTCACGAATTCCCTTGCATACCGTTCTTGTCGAGACTCCGAGAAACGCGCACAGAGGCTTTATCGCAAAACCATCGTCCCCGACCGCCTTGCACGCAATAAAATGTCTTCTTTGCCGTTCATTAAGCGTCATAAGGAGCGTAAATTCTTCTTCTTTGAACCTTACTGGGGATTTCTTCTTCAATCTTGTAATTATTTGTGTTTCAACTACAAAGATACGAAGATTTTCCCAGTTATTAATTGTTTAAAGTGTTAATAATCAATAAAACACGTTATGTTTTTAGTGCGTCTCGAATCATCGTTTTACCTTATTTTTTAATCGTTACTAGGTACAATGACAGGTGTTTTTTTTCGTTATTACAATTGTAATAACGAACTTACATATTATGGAAGAAAAGAGAACCCAAGAAGATTGGAGAAAACTCCACGAGAGTGCAGTCTGTGCAATCCTAAGCGGCAGATGTGCCAACGATTATTATGGAGAGATGTCAATAGGCACTCTCGTAGATGAGGCATTGATGGGAGCTGACCTGCTCGTTGAGAGATTACGAGAAAGAGAGGACGAACAATGTGACTGACCGTAGTTTTGTATTCAAACCATTTTGTATTCAAATAATGGACCAAAACGACCTTTGAACACAAAAAACAGCATTCAAAAAACTCAAAGTATTATATGAATATGCAAGCAGTCATTTATGCCCGTGTTTCGTCTGTCGGAGACCGACAGGACACGACAAGACAAATTAGAGATTTGGAGAAGTACGCCCTCGACAACTCCATCGTCATTGTAAAGTCATTCGAGGAACACATCAGTGGAGCAAAGAAGGCAAAGGACAGACCCGTTCTTTCGGAATGCTTGGACTATTGTTTCACTAACAATATCGATACACTTCTCATTTCGGAGTTGAGCCGCTTGGGGAGAAATGTCGATGATGTGTTGGCCAACGTCCAACTTTGCAAAGAACATCATCTAAACGTCTATTTTCAAAAAGAGCAGTTGAGCATTTTCAATTCGGATGGTCAAGAGCACCCGTTCCTGACGATTTTTGTGGCGGTGTTGGGCACTTGTGCTGAGATGGAGCGAGATAACATCAAGTACAGGTTCAACTCTGGAAAGGAAAAGTACATTGCCGAAGGCGGGAAAGTCGGACGTAAAAAGGGATACACTAAACCCGACGAGAAACTCCAAGAAGAGTATGCAGGGGTAATAAAGCAGTTGAAGAAAGGATATCCCATACGGATGATTGCAAAGTCGGAAGGTGTCGGTGTCAGCACTGTGCAGAGAATGAAGAAAAAATTTGTAGATGTAGCATAGGAAGGAGGAATATTATGGGACGTAAGAAACTGAAATTTGATTACCTTATGGAGTATAGTTACGCGATAGAACTATTGTCAGACGGACTATCACTCCGGAAAGTTAGGAGTAAGACGGGGCTGGCCATTAATACGTTAAGAAAACTGAGAGCATTATTCAAACCATAAGCATATAGCCAAACACCTGTGGATTAATAACATTAGTTCTATTTTAAAGACATTATCACCTTGTCCCCAGCAAGTATCTTGTTGGGGATTTTTCTTTATAGAGAATGACCTCTTTAGCGTTTTTGTATTTCCTGAGTGCTCATTATGTTGTTTTTTAAACTTATTATCACTGAATTCCTTTTAAAAATAAAAATAATACATAAAATACAATGTCAAATTATCTGACAGATAGTTCCATTGGGCGATTTTTTTGCAGTCTAATCCGTTGATTTGTACAAGCTTACACATCAAACCTCATCTTGAAAGGCGTTGGTATTGAAATTTTTACGTATTTTTGCAATTTATATCCATCTGGGTAAGAAGAAAGATAAAACAATGGACAGTAGAACCAGAAAAATCAAGATAGGACTTGTGGATGCCGACCTGCTTTGCAACGGGACGCGGCATCCAAATCTAGTCTTGATGAAACTGGCAGGATTCCTAAATGACAACGACATCGACTTCAAACTGATTATTGATCAGGATGAAGACATCAAGCCCTACAAACTTATCTACATCTCCCGTGTATTCACCTTCACCCAGATGCCAGCCTTCTATGAAAATGCCACTCCCACCCAGAAGCGCAAGTTTCGCAGAGGTGGCACGGGTTTCTATGCCAACGAGATGAACGCAACCATCTACCGTCAGAAACGCGATGACGATATGACTCAGTTGGAACGAGACGAATTTCTTTGCCAATATCCCAATCATCGTGGTGGACCTCGAAAAAATGGTATTGATCTTGCACGTCAGATGCCCTACTACAAACTTTACAAGGAGTTCGTTGACCGTAAGGTTAGTGAAGGCTTTAAGCGAGAAAAGTACAAAGACTACGAGCAATACAGCATCGGGTTTCTAACCCGTGGTTGTATCCGTCACTGTCCGTTCTGTATCAACAAACTGGAAGATAAAATTTCCCCTTATTCCAACCTTGAGTGGTTCCTTGACAACAAACGTGATGAACGAGGACGTTATGAGCGTCCATACATTTATCTTTGGGATGACAACTTCCTTGCTGCAGATCCTGCTATTTGGCGTGTTCGTTTGCAACAATTGATTGATACAGGCCGTCCTTTCCAGTTCCGTCAAGGACTTGACGAGCGTATGTTGGCCGAGAGTCCTCATGGTGAAGAGATGGCAGAAATGCTCTCGAAAACGAAATATCACGGAGACTTTATCTTTGCCTTTGACAACTGGAAAGACCGTCCCAAGATTGAGAAGGCTTTGAAGATTTGGAAACACTATAACCCCAAGAAAGGCACAAAGTTCTACCTGTTCTGTGGATTCAAGCAAAATAAAGACAACCTTGATAAGTTCTATAAGGATATTTGGGAAATCTTCCAACGCATAAAAGTGTTGATGACCTATGGGTGTGTAGGTTATCTGATGCGTCATGAAGACTATCACAATGCTCCAATTTCAAACTTGTATATCCAGATAGCTCGCTGGTGTAATCAGCAGGCATTCTACAAGAAGATGTCGTTCTGGGAGTATACCTATCGCAATCAAACCTACTGGGAGCAAACATCTGGTTTTGAAGTTCCTCAGAAAATCAAATCGTTTGATGAATTCCTAAGGGACTACGAAACTGGATATTACGATAGAAAAGATTCTCGTGGGAAAGTACGTAAGATTTGTAGAACGTTGCAGACCTTACTTGATACATTGGATATGTTTCCTGAACATCGAGAGGAACTACTCGAGATGTTTTACTATAAGATGTCTAACCTAAAAAATCCCAAGCTTTGGGAAAACTATAACCGATCTGAATAACATGCCTTTAATATCACACGTTAGTTATAACAACACCAGCGACTTGGAGGCTATTATCATTCAAAATGATGGTAGTCCTCTTTATGGTGAAATAGAGATGTTCCGGCGTATTTATTCTGACTGCTCCAGCAGTAAATATACTTGGCATTTCTGGCATAACTTAAGACTACCTGTTTCTGTAAAAAATCAAAACGAAATTCAAATCGATTTCCTATTGGTGTCAGAAATGGGCGTGATTATTGTGGAGGTTAAAGGCGGGAAAATTGGGATTGAACAGGGCTTGTTCTATTACGAAGCTTCTCGTGAGCGAAAATATATGGAGAGATCACCTTTTGACCAGGCAAGGGATTACATGTATGCGCTTATTAATAACAAGGTTATTAGTGCTTCACAGCTATTTATCGACACTGTGTGTGCTTTCCCCCATACAAGGATGGATCATACCAGTACAAATCCAAGCACTGATATGGGATATAAGCTATGGTCTAAAATACAACACGTTGATAATTCCAAGTCTTTTGCAGATTTCTGCATAGAAGTGTTGGAATCCGATAAGAGTAAAAATGGATGGCGTCGGTCTGATCTTCAATCCCAGGATATTGAAATAGCAATACAGTCCTTACTGTTTAATTTTGCAGACCGAAGCAGGAATGTTTATTCTGAAAGAGGAATGGAGGCGATATTACAGCGCTTAAACATAGATAATCTAAGCACATTCAATAGTCTCCAAAAGAATGAACGCCTCTTTATTGAAGGAGGGCCTGGCACAGGAAAGACGACTATAGCTAGGGCTTATATTGAAAAGTATCATACGCTTCGTGGATTATACCTATGCTGGAATAGATTGCTCGAAGCCAAAATTAAAAGTGAACTATGGAAAGCTGGACTTCCGAATTGTAGAGTGGAGCAATTTGCATCGTTTGTTTTCTCTCTCCAATCTCAAGTATCACTCACAAAGTTGTCTTTAGATAATATCACAAGTGGCGCTGCTAATGAAGACCTGAAAACGTTGTTTTCATCAGTGAGAGAACAGAATGACTTTGTACCATATGATTACATTGTTATAGATGAAGCCCAGGATGTTCTTGACAAAGGAGCAATATCTCTTCTTGACGCTCTTACATCTGTAACAAGAGATGGTGTTTCAACTGGACGCTATCTAGTATTCTTTGATACTGAGCAAGGTTACAATTACAAATCTCGCCAAATAGATGAGATTGCAGATGCCTTAGCTCATAATGGAGCTCGATTCATTTTGGACACAAATAAACGCGTTCCAACAAATAAAGAGATAGTTTCTTTCGCCAAAAAGTTACTCAACGAAATCTCAGCGAAAGACCTATTTGAAACTATCATTAAAGAAAACTATGCATCAACCCAAGTGTTTTATTTTGATGGTGCCAAGCAATTGATAAAACATATTAACCAAATTAAGAAAGAGATAAGAGAGGGGGCTAAAAACTGGAATGAGTACGTAATACTTGCTGATTCCAATATAAAAAAAGAACAAACAACTGGCAACGAAAAACTATACGATAGAATTGCCACAATAGAAGGGGTCAAAGAACTTTCACCAAAAAACATATGCCAGGACACATCAGAAATACCATTTACATCGATGCTTGCATACAAAGGGCTAGAATGTAAACATGTAATACTGGTCATAAATGGACGAACCGAAATAAACACACTAGAGTTGTATGTTGGTATGACTCGTGCCATCATGGATCTTCAACTGTTAGTCCTAAAATAATTATGGGTTCACAGGAAAAATATCAAAATCTAATTAATCATGAGACGGGATTCTTCTCTGCTGTCTGCGATATGATGCTACATTCAAAAGTTGCAGATGGACGGAGATTCCTGTGTGCCATGAACAACATTGTTGACTATTCATGCCAAATAAAAGGAGACGGTATTAATTACCAAATAATCCATGTGCCAACTTGCCCAGAATGGGCACGGGAATTGCTGGTCCGTTTTTTAATCCATAAAACAGCTTTCTCTAATACACAGAAGTTTCTTGATTTAGCGCAAAAGAAGACTCGTGGAGCCTTGTCTCTTCCAATGGGGCTTTCATCAAATAATAAACATTTTAAACAGATTGTTGCCGAGAGACAATATTTTGCAAAGTATTTAAAACTGTTTGGGGATACATCTCTATCATACAATACGGAGAGTAAATCGTTATTTGTAGTCCAAGAAAAAGATATTATTACAGGAAAACAAGATAAAAATCCCTGGCTTGAACAATTATTTACGACAGATGTGTTTTGTGACAATGATAATGCGATTGTAACAAGTAATATGTCTGCTCACGATATTGAAAATGTATTTAAAAAGAACCGCGACAGTATTCCCAATATTGAAAACCTCTTTATATTCCACTCACAAAATCGAGGAAAGATTACCTTTTCATACAATTTAGACCAATTGGAACGATTGAATCAATACGGTGTTGGAATAAAGAATTGTTTCGTTTTCTACATTACTGAACGTCCCTTCAGATTGTATTACGCAATAGAGAATGTGAAGGCTTCGTTAGTCTCCAACCTGTTAAACCGTGAAGTTAAACGGTTCGATGACTTTGATGGTTTTATTACATTCTCCCCTGACGAACTTGATTCACTATTTCAGCGAGAGAGTTTATTGTCTCGGTATGTTATTGATTCGGATGAACGTGCCATCTTTACTGCAGATATTGATTCATACCTCGACGAACTATCTCATAATTACAGAATCAAGAATATTTTATCGTTAGCTTTTACTACCGAGTCACAAAACTGTTTCATGAAGGAATGTGAATCCGAAACAGGATTCTCTCAGCCTGAAGTTGTGAGTCCATTCTTGAACTATTATATGCAATTATGGAACGATGAGATAGCAATCAGAATAGTAGAACAAATTGATAATTACCATTCAGTTGCGTTTGTCCTTCCTCCAGGAATCGATAAGGTATACAAAGACTCAATGCGAAAGTGTTTTTCGTCTGAGTCAAGACGAATTGTAATTAAAGATTTCAATCAACTACGAGATGGTTTGGATGAAGATTTTATCGTGTTATTCTCATTCAGATATACAGACGGAAGGTACAAATCATATCCCAATTCATTTGACCCATTGCCACTAAAGAAGGGGCAACGGGGACTAACAGTAATTAATCGTCTTACTCATAACAGATATTATGAATGGACGAAACATTTCTATGAGAAGGATTTTAATGGACTTTTATTCTCGTCGTTTAGGAAGGATGTTTTAGGCTGGAGTAAGAAGATGCTTCAAAAGCCCATTATGCCTGATATTTTAAGTGACATTGATGAGGCGGAATCTGATGCTCGTGAATACATGGCAGAACGTTGTACTATCGTATTTGAGAGCAGTAGAGCAAAAAGATTAGCAGCAGACCGTGTTTTATACACCAACGGGGGGCACTATTGTATTTCCAGTCTTAAAGAACTTCCTTTTGAAGAAGGAATGAAACTTCAATTGCTTGATGACCTCGTAAGCCAGATAAAAGACAATCTCATCAAAAAAACAGATAGTAATCTCAAATCAGAAGGTTATATTCGTCGTGACCCTTCATTTGCTCTTACGGAAGAACAGATTAACTCAAACATTGAATTATGGAAATATCTACTCAAAAGAAAGGTTGATGAGTTGGGGGTTGAGGCAACATATGGAGCCATCTTCCCTAATAATAAGGAAATTTCATTACGTGGTTTCGAAAAATGGTTTGATTTTGACTACCCAATGATTTTACCTCGTAGTCGAAAAAGTCAAAACAGTTTGTTGTCGTTTCTAGGTTTCAAAATAGGATCGCCTTATCATCGGGTGATTTTAACCAAGAAACTGCTTAAGAATAATAACACGAAATATTTGAATAGTCAGATAGAATCATTGTTACAGTCAATACTTACAGTGTCTTCTGTCAGCGATGATTATTTTGAAAAAATATACGAGGAACATTCAGAAATCCTTACCCTATTGGAAATTAATACTGCATCAGAAGTCAATATTTTGATACAGTTGTTAGACATTAATATGAAAACTGTAAAAAGTATAAAATATGATTCGGACAAAGCGTGATTCCCTTGAAAAGTTTATAAGGCAACAAATGGAAGGCCCTGGCGCATGTAATGATCATTTTTGTTGTCTTAATAACGAGTGTAATGATGTGAACGAAGAGGTTATAAATACTACTCCTGGTTCGTTATACAGCACAGCTATTTTGTTTCCACAAAGAAAGCAGGTTGAAAACGTATCTTCAAATAACCCCGAATCATCTAACATAGGTGATGATCCTGATTTGGAGAGTGACTCTTCATATCAAGAGGCACAAGATGACAATAGTAGTGAGGAACTTGACGAGAGAGTTGACCGTTTAAGTGCTGACGAGGAAGACCTGTATTCACTTAGCCAAAGGTTTCCGACAACTATAGGAATCTCATGTTGCTTAGATAAGAATGGAGAACCTCTACTTCCATCTGATTTAACCATTAATGTCTCTGGACGTTATTACACAAAAATATCAAAGGAAGAAAGTGGTAACATCATTGTTAAAATCGAAGATGAAAGCGGTTTTAAACAGTTCTTCGAAAAATATAAATCTCAACTAGACCTTTACTTTTCCATAATAGAAGGTGGCATTCATCTTGCAAAAGATGTTACGAAAGATATAAGCGCGGTTAAAGATACAATTCTTACCATTAACAAGGAGTTGTGTAAATGTGTGGCCATCAATACAGATGGCACTATTGATAATGAATATGAGCAAATTGGCAACAATTATAGGTATCTTAAATCATACAAAGAACGTCTTTGGCGAAAATTGAAGTATTTTAAAGACACATACCTTGCTGATAATGAAAAAATGGCAATAGAGGAAAGAATAAAGGATGTCGAAAGGTATGAAACCTATCTGTCTTATCTTGAAGATGCAATGAATATTTGCAACACTAAATCTTTTGGTTTTTGGCAATCTCATTCATTCAATAAAGTAATAGATTTAAATGGAATTGATTTAAACAAGTTTGGGAACAAGGTTATCTTTTCTCCACGCGAAAACGAATATAAAAACAATCTGAATATTCTTTTTGAAGACGATTATAAATTAGGATTTCTCCGCAGATTGTCAGTTTGGCTTCAGATAACACGATTGGCCTACGGCTCTAAAAATAAAATATACCTAAAAGTACAACTCGAAAATAGTTCAACACCGTTTGAGGAGGATTCGGAGCACTACTTTTCTATTGTCACAGAGAAAGTAAATGAAAGATGTTTCTTTGGAGTCCAAATCAAAATTGAAAGCAAACTTTTGACAGCATACCAAGAAAGAAACAACGAGAGCAAACAAGAAGATGTGGAACATCTGAACTATTTATATCGTTCAATTAAAGATTATGCTGTCGGACACCTCTGTTCTGTTGATTGGAAGATATCCAACAACGAAAAATGGGTTCGCTCGGAGTTTATCCCTTCTTATGAGACACCAGATGTTGAACCCATTCCACGTGATAAATACTCATATATAATAGATGAGGATGGGATACAGATTCCTCAAGCCTTGTTGGAGGATTCACGAACTATGGAATTCAAATGGCTTTCAATCTTCTCAGATACGACGGATGAAGAAATATTATCCCATTTAAAAGAGTTTGTTGGGAAATATCAAATGTGGATTGATAAACAACGGGATGTATTGCATAATGACCAAGGAGAAAACCACATTGGTTTTGAGAATTTGGATAAATGCCAGTTAGATTGCGACAGAATGGTTGATAACATTAAGCTAATCTTAGACGAGAGCCCTTCTAATATGATGAGTTTTCGTCTTATGAATACAGCCATGTTTATTCAATTGTGGCATAGTAAAAAAACAACTGACGAGGAAACCTGTTTCGATTTCTATAAAGAGAAAGCTGATGACCATTTGTTTGGTAACAAACCTGCTGCATGGCGACCATTCCAATTAGCCTTCATCCTACTTAATCTTGATGGCATTATCCAACGTTCAGATGACCCAAAATGGAAATGCAGAAATGAACTAGTGGACTTGGTATGGTTCCCAACTGGTGGTGGTAAGACGGAAGCTTATTTGGGCATTATTGCACTGTCTATCATATTCCGTAGAAGACAATATCCTGTAAATGGTGGTGGGACAACTGCAATAATGAGATATACCCTTCGACTTCTTGCCACTCAGCAATTCCAACGTGCCATGCGTTTGATATTAGCATTAGAACAACTCCGTCGATGGGACAAATACGATTTGGGGAATGAACCGATATCGATAGGACTTTTTGTCGGTGAAGATTCTCTTCCAAACAACGCAAAATCCCTCTCAGATGAATGTCAAAAATGGAATACTATAGATAATTCGGGGAAACGTCGAGAATCAAAAATTCCTTTAGACAAGTGCCCTTGTTGTGGAAGGCTGTTAAAGTATCAAAACAAAGGTTCTATCACCGACCCGAAAATAGTATTTAGATGTGATAATATTGACTGCACATTTTCAGATGAATTACCAGTAAAGTTGTGTGATGAATACATCTTTCAGAATCCTCCCACTTTACTTTTTGGTACTGTGGACAAATTTGCAGCACTTGGACACAAGGTTTCTACATCCAAGGAAAAGCAAGATTCAAGAAGATTATTTGGTACAGGTGGCTTACACTTTTTACCACCATCATTGATAATTCAGGATGAGTTACATTTGTTGCTTGGACCTCTTGGCTCCGCTGTTAGTTTGTTTGAATGTGCCATTGACCAGCTTTGTTCATATAAAAACGATTCTGGGTTGGTGATCCGCCCTAAGATAATATCCTCTACGGCCACGACTCGCAATACTGAGTTGCAAATACGGGCTCTATACGATAGAGATGTTAGTATCTTCCCAAAACCGGGTGCGGACTATGATGATTCTTTCTTTTCCTTCTATCAGAGAAAGAAAGTAGATGGAGAAGTAAGGTTTGTTTCCAAAAGGAAGTATCTTGGTATCTTCCCTACAGGTAGGACGCACATGACTACTCAGATGCGTTTGATTGCAACCATGTTTGTTCATCGTGCTCTGTTTGAAAAGGAACATGCAGAATCTCTTTCAGATAAAGAAGTACAAGAAGCGATGGACTACTACCATTCTATTATTGACTATTTTAATAGTTTGAAAGAGGTCGGGAAAGCCGATGCCCAGTTCTACACTGAATTCACCAAGTATACACGACGACTATTTAAGCGTGTATTACGATATAGTGATAAACTGGAGTGTCTATATGGTTATGATTCGTCATTCAGCAAATCAGAGCTTACGGGAAGACTCTCAGGAGCAGAGGTCGTGAATGAGTTAGAGAAAGTTGGGAGGCACTGGAAGGCAGAAGAAAGGCTCCCTCATATGAATCAAGATGGCGGCGAATGGCTTCATGGAACAACTCCTCCAGATCTGATTCTTGCCACAAACATGATTTCTGTGGGTTTGGATGTTGACAGATTCAATACCATTATTATGAATTCTATGCCGCGTAATATTGCAGAGTATATCCAGGCAAGTAGTCGTGTGGCGAGAAACAAATTGGGACTTGTAATAACGCTTCACAATCCGTTTAGGGCAAGGGACTTGTCGCATTTTGAGCGCTTCAAGGAATTTCATGAAAAACTTTATTACTACGTAGAACCTATCTCTATTACTCCATTTTCTAAGAAATCTGTGTGTAAATATTTGCCATTGTATAATGCAACTATGATTCGTCATCATTATGACACTTTGGCAAATCCTGATAATGCTTCTGCTCTGACAACACAGATGCAAAATACAATCAAAAATGAAATGTTTGTGTATTTTAGGAAGCGATTGGAAAGGACTCAAAAACTGTCAAGTGAGCAAAAAGAACTGCTTACTGAAGAACTTGAAGAATTTATCGAATTGTTTATTGAAGAGGCATTAAATAGATGGCAGGGAATGGTTGACAACCAGCAAACTGGCGAGTATTCTCTTCGCTATTCTGGATCCGACTTCCTTAACTCCAATGGTCGTCAAAGAGTCAAGTGGAAGGATTTGTTCTTGGCATTGGATGCTTATTTGGATGATGAAGCAGAAAACATGTGGGCTGTTCCAATGTCACTTCGAACTGTTGAATCAGAGGCTGTACTAAACATAAAGGATAATTGATATGGAGATACATAAAGATTTACAATACAATCAGGGGATAGGGAAGTATAAAGTGCTTTCCTCCAATGCTGGAGTTGGTTCAATCGTAACGACCAAGGCTGGTTTTTTTATAATGCCTAAGTCTGTTTCTTATTGGGGATTTGTTAGAGATGTTAATAAGCAGATAGAAAACTTTGGTGACAGCGATCCTGAATCGATTTCTAGGTCGGCAGGTGTGGATATCATTAACGACCCACGTTTTGTGGAGTTCTTAAAAGATAATCAAGGTATTCCAAAATTGAAGTATCTAATAGATGTGCCTCACTTGTCTCTTGATAATTGGAATTATCCAAAGGAGAAAAAACATCCACTTTATATACGTTGCAAAGAGAATACTGGCCACGAACTAAAGTCGGACCATTTTATCATACCAGCCATTCATTTCCCAAGGTGGTTTTACAGTAGAAAAGAAAAGTATTTTAAGCCGCTTGAGGAATGGGAAAGTTTGTGGAAACAAGAGACTGGAGACACAAAACTTCAATATTTTGCACCTCCAAGAGACCCATACAACAATACTCATAGGTCGTTCAAGGATAATAATCAACTAAAAGACATATATGACACTCTAGTCCAAATTCCAATATTACTGATTTGCAAGAATGGCCATATATCAGATATCCCTTGGTATGAATTGTTCTGTGCAGGAATAGACGGTAAGAAGGAGGCCATGAGAAATCCTGCTGGATTTGAATTGTTTGATTATCCTTGTCAAGATTGCGAGAAAGGTGGTCGGCATGAACTTCAGTGGATAGAGAATCGTAATAACTCTGAAAGCTGGGGTACATTAAAATGCAAAAAATGCGGAAAGACATACGGATTGGAAGGTATCATGAATATACATCCCTTCTGTAAAGGAGATACTCCTTGGAATGGATTTGGAACGAAGTCAGATGATCCTTGTAAAGATGTCAACGGTGGCAGAAGTGTAATGCAAATGGCTCTTGTGACCAGTAATAGTGTTTACTATGCTGATTCATTCAGTAGCCTATATATTCCACCGAAGTATCTGCCCGATGCAATATTGGCTCCGCAACTACAGAAAGTACTAGACTTGCTTAATACCAGATGGTATCCCAAGGCATTGGAGCGTCAGCCCGACCTTACGAAAAAAGCCTATATGGAGCGAATGGATATCGTTGATAAGGCAGAGGATAGTGATATAGAGATAACCCAAGAACAAGCAGAGATAATAAAGAATCGCTTCCTTGCTGTTAAGGAGATCCCAAAAGATACTCACGAGCAGTATCGTTTCGAGGAATACAAGGTGTTCTCAAATAATGCAGAGTCTCTTCCGCAAACTCCCAATCTTGAATTCAAAGACATTGATTTGCCAACGGGTCTTAGGCCGTACTTCAAGAAAATACAACAGGTGGATACGCTATCAATGACGTTGACACAGCTCGGTTTCAGTAGAGTTTCTATGCCTGTTCCTTTGAGAATTGACGGTACGGTGGTCAGGAATGAGGGACAAAGGATATATAATGAACCCGTGGAGAAGGTATATTCTTTGCCTGCCAATCAATGTTTGGGAGAAGGCTTGTTCTTTGAGTTTAACATGGATACCGTTAATCAGTGGCTGGCGATGCATTCAGAGCTGTTCAAGATCCGTTATGATCAGCCAGAAGGTGAGATTGGTAAAGCCTTGAAAGGTGAAATGGAACAATATGGGGCACCGAAATTCTATCTGTTACACACCTTCTCTCACATTATCATGAAAGAACTGGAGTTCTCTTGTGGTTATCCTACAGCAAGCCTCCAAGAGAGGTTGTATTACTCTGATAGAATGTGTGGCGTTTTGATTTATACCGCTGATGGCTCCGAAGGTAGCATGGGTGGATTGGTTTGGCAAGGACAACCTCGGCTCATTGAAAGAATAATAAAGAATGCTATCAACAATGCTAAAGAATGTTCCTCAGACCCTCTATGCTGGGAAAATGAGGAGCAGTTGAATCTAGCAGCTTGTTTCTCGTGCTGTCTTGTATCGGAGACATCGTGTGAAAAACGCAATATAGGTCTTGACCGTAGAATACTTGTGGATCCCGATTTTGGATATTTTAAGAAGTTATTATTTTAGTTATGCACCAACAATAGACTTGTTGGGGAGAGGATGTTTAGATGCCAATAATATACAACAAGTAGAAACACCAAACGATATTAATAGTGCAACTCTGAGTAGAAAAAACTTCTCCAATTAGAAGCTATGCAATATATTTGATTTATCTACGTTTTCTTATGTAAGAATTAAGAATGTATTATTGTCTATAATAGAGAGGAGCTAAATAACAAAAGTCAGATTATAAAACTTTCATTTTATGATGAAATAATCCTACTAATCAAATATCAAACAATACAGAAAATACCAGCATACCATGTTAAACGTACTACAAGTCGCCGCATATCTAATAAAAAGATATTATGACAAATACAAAAGCAAGATGGATGAGATGAAGCTACACAAGCTCCTCTATTTCACCCAAAGAGAATCGATAATTCAAACAAATAACCCAATGTTCTCGGAATCCTTCGAGGCTTGGCAATATGGCCCCGTTATGGTATCTGTACGTGAGGCCTACGCAAATGACAACTTTGGAGAACTGCCAAATGAAAATGAATTGGCTCCTTACCAAGAGATATTCAATTATGTAATTGAAAACTACTCAAACCGTAGCTCGTGGACTCTATGTTTGCTTTCTCATGCAGAAGAATCTTGGAAAAAAGCGAGAGAGGGATATAGTGAAAACGCAACTAATTGCCACAAACACATTATACTTGACGATATTCGCAGAGATGCTGTAATAGCAAGGCAACGTAGAATCAAAACAAGCTCCATTTCATACACTCTTTGAAAATGGCAAGAATAAATGCTGAACAATTAGAGGCTCTAAGAAATATTAAAGTAGAACGAGTTTCTAAACTTGACTCTATCCATGGATTATTAGATAGTATTCAAGGTACATTAATAACATTAGGAGATGGAAGAAAAGTTCCAACTGATTTACACGAAAAATTTATAAATGAATTACAATCTGACATTGATGGGGATTTAGCATCATATTTGATTTTATCCCCAACAAATATTGTTCTTCAATTCTTTTCAATACGATGCGGAGAATTATTCACACCAAAGGTAGAAGACACATATAATATAGGAAAAATATACAATTTAAGTAAGAAAAACATCAAAGCTGTCCCATTCGTTACCTCATATTCTGTCCCACCAGAAAAAATATTTTGGAAAGCAATTCGCAAAACCTTTGATATCGCACATAATAAAGGTTATAATGATAAAGTGATAAATTATCACATTTCATCTATAATCGACAACATGAGTGATAATCACAAAATAATAAATCAAGTTCATGAATCGCATCCAAGTATCGAAATAAAATACTGGGGGTCGAACTTTAGTGTCGAAGCAAAAGAATATTGGAGTTCCTTAAGGTTGCCATCAATATATAAGATGGGACAAATCCTGTTTTGGCATTTTGTAGTAAAGAAAATAGAAGAAGTTAGAGACTTAATTGGTTCTACATACGTGTATCTTTTTGCGGCAGATCAAGATCCCGATGGACTTCTTGTAAAATATTATAAAGAAGAATTAGGATTTGATTTCTCTAATAACATTCACGTGAATAAGCCTTATTTTGATTGGCAATGTAGATTCATGCTTCAACCGATTACTAATATCTTGGCCAAACGGGAAGAATTCTATAACTCCTTCAATCCTGACGAAAACCAAATACTAGTCTGACTCTATAAGGACTCAATCATCATAATAACAACCTTGCTAAAATGGGATCGTGTTATCCTTGAATATTAACGGGCACAGTCAGTAGTTCTCAAGTAACATACTCGGCTTAAGCAAATACTATTAGTGGAATGATTATTATGGAGATTGAGGAGGAATATGAAGATGCTGATGCTCGAAAACGGTTTCAAATCTATTTCAATACAAGAAAACGCGAGACTCATGTAGAATGAGGTTAATGACAAAACGTTTCTCAAAAATCGGGGAGGATACATCATCGACAGAGCAATGGGCAAAGAAGGACTTACGACAGCCAGTCTGATTATGTTCAGCAAGGTAGCACGCAGAATGCTCGGAATGCTCTGCCTTAATCTGAAAAAGATTGCTGCGTAACGATTTTTTCGTTATAATAATATTAAATAATCATAATTATATTATATTCTATTTGCAATATGGCGAAAATTTCGTATTTTTGCAGCGTCATTTTATAATAGTACAACTATGCTAATACGGTTAGTAACAAATAATTTCAGGTCATACGGACAGGAGACGGAGTTCAATATGCTGCCGTCACTGAATGTCCGCAGGTATGAATGGCATGTATACAATGCTCAAAAAGGAGCCAAGGTGCTGAGGACAGCTGTGATATATGGGGCTAATGGTGCAGGAAAGTCGTGCCTAGTGAAGGCGCTGGGACGACTGCAGGAGATGGTGGTGAACGGGCGTGTACCTCCAGCTTTCTTCCGCGACGCCAACAAGTTCAACGGCCTAGATGCACCGATAACCTTAGAAGTGGAGTTTTGCACGGATAGCAATCAGTATTCATACGGAGTGAGCTACAGTGGGAACGTGTGTGTGGAGGAATGGCTGTATTCGACAATCAAGGCACCAGTGTGTGTGTTTGAGCGAAAGTATCATGCGGAGACGGGGAAGTCAATGATCAAGATGAAGGCTGATAAGAAGGATGAGGCTAAAAACAATCTGCTGATTTCGTTGCTGGAGGATAATATCCTGAAGAGTAACGAACTGCTTCTATCGAAGCAGGATGTACTTAAGAATGATCAGATAACGGATGCCTACCTGTGGCTGACAACCAAGCTGAACGTGATTTTCCCGGAGACTCATTCAACCTCCATCTTTGATGAAAGATATTCAGATGATGACTTTAAGATTCAGTCAGAGAAGCTGATTAGTGCGCTGGATCTAGGTATTGACGCTTTGACTCTAAAGGATGAGGATATTGAATCGTTCAAATTGAGGATAGCGGAATGGCCAGAGTTGATTCGGGGAATAGACAGTATCATCAGGCGTCTGTCCAAGCGGCCAGAAGGCGAACAGGCGGTATTATTGGAAAGCGGTGTGTTTACGGTTAGTATCCGTAGAGAGGGGGACAAGTATTATGCCCGTCGTGTGCAAGCCCGCCACTCGGTGAAGGATATTTTGTATGACTTTGAACTGAAAGAGGAGTCGGACGGAACGCAGCGTGTGTTTGACTTTGTACCCATGGTACACAGTGTGAAGTCTGAGGCCTGCACATATGTGATTGACGAGATAGACAGGAGTCTGCATCCGACATTGGTAAGGGCTCTTGTGGCAAAGATTGTCTCCGACAAGAGCATGAAGGGGCAGCTGATTTTTACGACGCACGATGCTGGACTGCTGGATGGAAAAATCTTCCGCAACGACGAGATATGGTTTGCAGAGAAAGACCGTGAGACGCAGAGTACGCATCTGTATACACTGGATGAATTCAAGCCTCGTGCAGACTTGGACTTGGAGAAGGGCTATCTAAACGGACGGTTTGGGGCTATTCCATTCCTAGCAAAGTTGAACGAACTAAACTGGGAATAAGATGGGCTTCAAGGTAAGAGGATACACGAGGGAAGTGCCGCAGGAAAAGGTGCGCGATTATTCGCTGTTTGCCATTGCCACGGAAGGCAGCGTGAGGGAGCCTGAATACTTTCTGCCCTTTGATGGCATTGAACGCATAAAGGTGGATATCATTGAATCTGAACCAGCTGGGGAGGATGACCAGATGGAGAGCACCGGCTCCTCTCCCTCGCAGGTGCTGAAAAGGGTGAGGGAATATATCGACAAGTATCAGTTGAGTGCTGAGAACGGTGATTCGTTGTGGTGTGTGATTGACAAGGATCGCTGGCCACAGGAGCAGATTGAGGAGATTCACACTTTCTGTGCGCAGAAGGGAAATTGGCATTTGGTGATCAGCAACCCTTGCATCGAGATATGGTTACTGTATCACAAGATGGCAGACCTTACGGGACTAGGGATTACTGAGGCTAAAGATGCCAAACGGGCATTGGGCGAGATTGACGGAGGGTATTATTATATCAAGTATTTGCCACTGATGTTGGACGCCATTAAGAATGCTTCGAATGCGGATTCGATGCCGGAGGGTTGGATGCCTGGGTTTCTGGAGACAAAGGTTTACTTACTGGGCCGTGCGCTCTACAAAAGGATGGGTAAGGTGAGATTTGAAAGGTTTGTGGCTTCTCTGCCTCAACTGGACAGAGACGTGAGGGGAAAGAAGTTAAGGAAAAAAGTAATATAGGATAAGGTGGCTTGCTATGGATGAATACAAATTGATAGAGCTCAATAGACGAGAAGGTGCCAAGAACATCATTTGCCAATTGTTGGCTCCTAGTCAAATCATTAACTTGAATGAGGTAGAGGAGACGAGAAGTTATGTGGTTGCTATTGATGGCGGTGAGCGCTATTGCCTGACAGGGAATCCCAGTATTGTTGATCCATTAGCTCAGTACATTATTCTGACCGACCATACACCAACCAAGCAAAAATTGCTGGATGAGACAGTGAAACAGAAGAAATGGTTGAGGCATCCCAAAATGGCAGAATACACTCCGGAAAATGTTCTATCGTCATGGACTAATCAGTTTGTCTATAAGGAAGAGGTTGATGAAGAACATCCAGGTCTAAGAAGGCCTCAGTTAGGAGCGTTACATGCCATATTAGGACATTTCCTTTCTCCGAAAGATGTTGCGACGTTGGTTCTCCCAACAGGAACGGGTAAAACGGAAACAATGCTTTCCGCGTTGGTGGCAGGTAAGTGTAGACGGCTTCTTGTGACTGTACCATCAAGTGCATTAAGAAATCAACTTTATGGAAAGTTTAAGAATTTGGGAGTGTTGAAAAATCCACAATTTGGGATAGTAGGAGAGTCGGCGTTATATCCTATAGTAGGTGTAGTCAATACGGCTTTCCATTCAGTAGAGGAACAGTCTGCTTTTGTGGAGAAATGTAATGTAGTAATAACCACAATGCAAATAATAGATTCTGCACCACTGGAACAACAGAACGTCTATGTATCAGCTTTTACAAATGTTTTTGTAGATGAAGCCCATCATATAGTGGCAGCATCGTGGAGAAAATTTGCAGACCGTTTTCCGAAAGATCGATTGGTCCAATTCACAGCAACTCCTTTCCGTAATGATGGGCAAAGACTTGATGGGAAAATCATTTTCAATTATCCGCTAAAACAAGCTCAGGAAGATGGTTATTATAGAACTATCAAATTCCTTCCAATTAGGGAGTATGATGATGGCAAAGCTGACAAGGCAATAGCGGTCAAGGCTATCGAAAAATTGAGGAAAGATTTGGCCGCTGGATACCATCACTTATTGATGGCGCGATGTGAGAGTAAAAAACGTGCGATGGAAGTATTCGGAATTTATCAAGAGTTGTGTCCTGATTTGAATCCTGTTGTTCTGTATTCTGAACATCCCCAGTACAAAAGAAACTATGAGATGGTTCTTCATCGTGAAACCAGGGTAATAGTCTGTGTGAATATGTTGGGTGAAGGATTTGATCTGCCCGAACTGAAGATTGCGGCTTTCCACGACATAAGAAAGAGTCTTCCTATTACGTTACAGTTTGCAGGCCGATTCACCCGTACAAGTCGTGATACAAATTTGGGGAACGCCTCGTTTGTGGCGAATTTGGCTGATGTTACGGTGCAGCAGGAACTGGACAACCTTTATGAAGAGGATGCAGACTGGAATATTCTGTTGGCTAATGCAAATGACAATAGGGTTAACAATCAGGAAGAATATAAGCAATTATTGGATGGATTCCGAAACGGAATTAGTTCTAAGATTCCGGTGAGCAGTATCCATCCAAAACTGAGTGCAGTGGTTTATAAAAGCCGCTCAAACACCTGGCATCCAGATGATTTTTTGAAAGGTATTCGAGGCTTTGATGATTTAGATTTTATTTCGTATGACATCAATGACAGAGAGAAACTCGTTGTTGCCGTTTTTGCCAAAGAGCAGAATATAGAAGGCATCCATGTAAAGGATGTAAAGACTATTGTCTGGAGCTACTTGGTGTTGTTTTGGGATAGCAACAATAACTTATTGTTTATCAATAGTTCGGATAACGGGGGCGTCTATAAGGATGTCGCCAATCATGTAATAGGCGAAAATGGTAGAGATCCTGTTCTGATAAGCGGAATAAATGTGTTTAGGACATTTTATAATGTAAAGAGGGCGAAACTGAGGAATGTTGGATTGAAAGTATATCTTGGGAAAGATGTTCGTTTCAGAATGCACGCTGGCCGTGATGTGGAGAAGGCGTTATCGGATGCAGAATTGCGCAACAGTGAGAAGGCTTTTGTGGTAGGGGATGGTTTCGAGGATGGTGACAAAACTTCGATAGGAGCTTCGTTCAAGGGAAGAATTTGGAGCCTGAATGGCGCAGGTGATATCCTAACATTTAAGAACTGGTGTTTGGAACAAGGGGATAAATTGACTAATGAGGCAATTAACGGCAATCAGATATTGATTGAAACATTGATACCAAAGACAGTATGCCAGATGCCTCAAAGAGCAGTTCCGTTTGCCATAGATTGGGATGCTTATTTGTGGACGGAAACGGAGAATCATTTTACATTTAACCTTCTAGGAGCAGAGTCTCATTTGTTTAATACCGAAATTGAACTGAGAAAAGACAATATGGTTCAAGGCAATGCGGTATTCTTTGCGGTAACAAATGGAACTAAAAAAGTAGAGTTCAAACTTGAATTATATAAGAATAGGCAGAATCCTGACAATGTGTATCCCGATTATAAGGTTGTCAAAGTAACTGATGGGGATGCTACCATCAAGTATGGTAGGAATGAGGTGGATTTGGAAACATTCCTTTACAACAATGCTCCGACAATCTTCTTCACCGATGGGTCCAGTTTGTGTGGCACAGAATATATTGAACTGAAGACACCTCCTGCACTCTATGACAGGAAGCGTATCATTGGCTGGGACTGGCAAGGCGTAAATCTTGCTGTGGAATCACAGGGCGTTGCACCAAACTTAAAGACAGATTCTATTCAGTACCATGTAGTTCAGAGATTGATTAATGGAGACTATGATGTGGTTTATGATGATGACAATGCCGGTGAAATAGCTGATGTAATTACCCTAAAGCATGAGAATGACGAGATACATATTGAATTGTATCACTTGAAGTTTGCTCAGGGAGGAGAGGTTACTGGACGGATTGGCAATTTCTATGAGGTTTGTGGGCAGGCCCAGAAATCTTCTAATTGGAAATATAAGGATCCTGAAGAAATGATGAATCACCTGTTGCGCAGAGAAACTAAGCGAGAGGGTGCTGAAGAGTGCTCACGTATTCAGAAAGGAGACCATAATACTCTGGTGAAACTGCTGAAACTGGCAAAGAAAAAGATGCCAGTAAAGTATAGTATTTATATCGTACAACCTGGCGCATCAAAAGTTGGGATGTCTAATGAAATACTATCATTATTGGGAGTGACAGATAGTTTTTTGAAAGATAGAACGGGGATAGATTTGCAAGTTATCACTAGCGAATAAGTGTTGTTCACTTGTATCATTGTACTGAAGGAAGAGAACATTTAAAGGGAATACAGGCAAGCTACGTTTTTGCTAGTCGTTGACCTCAATTTTGCGAAGCACAATACCAGTCCATTGATATGAAACAGTTCGACAAGGTTCACGACAGCTAACTATGCATGACAACATGGTCTATCATATCGGCGCTTCATTGAAAGGCCTCGGCAAGCGGTGGTTGTCTTTCGACAAGATGGAGATGACAGCAAAAGAACTGCTGGGGAATGTGAAATATTAAGTTGTGAATGGGTTGGTCATGATTTGGTCATATTATAGAAGAATTGTTGGTCATAGTGGTCATATCTGGTTTATTTCGAAAAGGATTAATACAAACAATATCAGCCAATAAGGTAAAATAACGAATAATTGATGAAGTCCTGTTCCGGACACCAAAAATAGAAGACCAAAAAGGTCTTCTTTTTTTATGCCCGGAACAGTCCTTTTGAGTTATCGGTTGACGGCATTCGCCGTCGCCTTCGGCTCAAGCCTATTCTGGGTTTCAAAGAGGTTTTGCAAGTAACTCAAAATGAGTGAAAATGCAAAATCTTTTTTCTTTTATATCCCATTTTTGGCCACCTTTTCGAAAATAACACATGTAGAATTGGTATAACTGAACAATAAAAGCGGTGAAAAAGCGTTATAATTTCCGAAACTCCTAATAGGTGCATAACTTACAAAGCGGTAGAAAAATGCTTTCTGTCTAGCCAGTTTGAATGATAAAAAAAATAGATGAAAAATAAGATAATTATGTCAAAATTAATATTTTCTGTTGATGTAAATAATGAAGCAGCAGATTTCTTAATAAAAAGAGACTCTGAGTTATACCACTTTAACAACTATTGTTATTATTCAGATTATGAGGTGTGGGGCCGAATAAAAAATCAAGATACTTATCCTAAAACGGATTTATTCAAGCGCATAGGACGTATGTCAGTAGTAACTAATGGGATGAAGGAACATGACAAAGAGCCTCTACGTACTGCATTGAAAGAATCTGGAGGAGACTATACTTCATTTACAGAATTGCCAGACGGTTGTTGTTCTCGTATGAAAGAGACTGACTTGGCAACAAATCTTTTTCTACTTCTAGATTATGAACAAAGAAGAGATTTTATAGATTCAATGAAAGTTGTATTTAGCATTAGCCAGGCAAAACAGAGATATTTAAGTTGGTATAAAGTCGACCATGCATTATTCAGAACAGATGGAAATGCAAACCGATTGAATGAACTCGAAGATAAATGTGAATTGTCAAGACGTATAATGGAATGTCCAATCAATTTTGGAGATATTTTTCAATATCCATTCGACATCAACGAATTGTGTGAAAAATGCATGGAGTTATTTGGAGCCAATTAACTCATAACAGAAACAACAGTTAAAATGGAATAGCAGAAGTTAATGGAATACACTGTCGACATAGAGATTAGAAATGAAAATGAAGAACCTATTCCGTATTTTATATTTGACTCTGACGACGAGGATTTATTCCCTAAAAGTGAGGAGTACGAGAAGTCTCTTGATTTCTTTTGGGAATGCCAATCTTTTTTTGAATCATGTTCTACGGGTGAGCATATTGAATGTCGGGTTGAATATGATGAGGAGAGTGGATGGATATATTTGAGGAACAACAATGGTGTGTTGTCATTGTGCAATGCAAGTTTTGATGAATTATATTATGCAGGAGAGTCGGAAAAGTATGATTATTTATGCCAATTCTTAAAAAGATACGAGGTGGATAGAGCAGAGATAATCAGTGCAGAAGTTGTTGAAAAAATGTGTGTGAATGAAATTGATGAACCAGTTGAAGTATACCATTATAAGTTAACAATCTCATTTATAGAAGACGACGTGTCCGAGGCAATTAGAAATGATAGGGAAGAATATGAAAAATATCTTTACGAACAAGAAATGAATGAGGAGAGTGCCTATTATGCACTAGGGGGAAGTGACTATGACCAGTTTAAGGAAAACGGAGGGGAAATAGATGATATGCTTGATATGGCAGGATATTGAGTGAGGATTATGTTTGATTCATTTTCCTTGGCCACCTTTTGGCCACCTTTTTGACGTTTTGTCAGATTTTGTTGAATCATTTGAATGTATAAATAATCACAAGATTCACAACTATAAATAGTTATATTTTACAGAAAACAATTAAAGCGTTCCTGTCCCGGATACCAAAAAATGAAGACCAAGCGGTCTTCTTTTTTTTATGCCCAACACAGTTTTTTTTCAGTTGTGGACATTTTGCGGTTCAGCTGCAAACTTCTTGAAATCTGCAGCTGTCACCATCGCTCCCTACTTCTGTATTTTCTTGATTACACCCTTCAGAAGGTCTTCAATCAGAATATCTGCATAGGTCGTTTTATCGCTATTTTTCTGCGCTAAGGCTTTCTCCAAATTCCTCACAAACGGCAATTCTGCATCATATACTTGGGAATCTGTAACCTGCTGTATGAAACGTCCGTTCAGTATTTTATTGAGAGCCACCACTTCTTTAGGTTGTATTTTATTCACTTTCTTAACTATATCCTCCATCGGAATATGTCTTAATATTGGATAACTTAGGAAATCCGGTGTCTTGGAATCTCCATACTGAATAGTTAGTCTATTGGCTAAAGTGGGTAGGTCTTCGTTAAACTGGCGGCACGCCTCTTTAATTTCTGCATCTAAGTGGGCTTTCGTTATTTCATCCATCTTCTTACGTTCATACTCAACCACCCACCGACTTTCTTTGGGGACCTCAGTTTCGACAACATCCAGATTTAGCTTATCAAAAAGGTTCAACGTTTTTATGTTTTCATACATCTTGTCAATGCCACTGACAATTTTTGTCCGCATATCCTCCTGAGATAAAGAGGTAAGCGAACAGAAATGCTGAAGATATGTAGCAGAATTAACGTATGCCATATTATCATCGAATTTCCCTTCTTCCACATACTGCGCCAATTGCATCACAGCATCCAACATTTCCTCATTACTCATATCCCACTGCGAATACATAAATTTCTGCATTAATGCGTATGCGGGGTTTATACTATTCTTTCGCACCCGACTCTTATATTCTTCCCACACTGCTTTCAAGCCATCCTTATCCAACGACACACCCGCCGTAACAAAGTCGAACACCTGTGGTGAAACAATGACAGGGAAATTATGGGCTTTTACCAACTTCTCAAAGATATACGTAACACGACGTTTAGTTTTTTCGCGTTGTTTTACTTCCTTCTGCTTTTCCTCTGCCTCATCTTCTCCCGTTTCATCCAACAATCTTTCTGCTTTTTGGCCACCGTCATCAAGTTCCCATTCAATTGATGACAGTTCAACATATTGAGCAAACTGCAACCTGTCTTTATAGGTCAGGCGGTCTTTTTTATACTCAATTGCAACACCTACAGTGCAAGCCCACAACGACATACGAAAGCTATTAGCCAAATCCTTGTTTCCATCATTCAGAAAACTATCGCATACCTCATAAATCTTATGGTAATGAGTCAAGGCGAACTTCAATATTCGGATGTTCTGCAATTCGACCTGTAAACCTTTGTTTTCTTTATATGATGGATAACTTGGGTCTATCACCTCCAGAGGCTTTTGCTCTGTCATAAACTCAGAAAATGGTGATTGATAATCCTTCTTGCATAATTCTTTAAAGATAGCCACCACATCAGGTTCATACACCAAGGTTTTCTCTATCACCTTTTCTTTGAAAACAAGTTTCGCCTCACCCTTTTGCTGCATATAGGAATTGTTGGCTATCAATACCACTTTATACTTACGTTGTTCAACCAGCCCGTTGATGGCACCCAATAGTGTATGAACGTCAATAGTATCAATCACACGCTCAATATCATCAAGAATGATTACGGTCTTCTCTGTGGGAATAAGATTATAAAGCAAGCCACTGTTGTTGCCCACCAATGTATTCACATCCACAAAATTTTCAAGCCATGAAATGGAAGAAACAAGTTTCGCTCCTTTTGCTGCTACCTTGCCAGCCTTTTCCTTTCCCCAACGAAATATCCTCGATTTCTTTTTCTCATTCTCTGCTCCTTCGCTTTCGTCGCTCATTGGCCTTTTGTAATTATCTACTATCCGAAGAGGTATTTCATTAACTGACTCAATACCAAATAATGATACCTTCACAGGATTCCATCCATCCTGTTGTAAGGCATGCATTACCTCGTTTTCTATATGGTAAGTCTTGCCACACCCCCATTCGCCCGACACCATCAAAGCACCGGTACTCTCCATTGACAAATAGTTTCTTATGCCGTCTAACATACTATGTTTTTTTATAGAAGGAGGGTTCTACTTTTTCACTTTTCAGCCATCCAAACAGATAGAACCCGTTAATCTGCCAGACGACCGCGATTTAACATTCGGTTTACGAGTGCAAAGATACGATTTTTTTTTCATTTGACAATGAAAAGCAGAGGTATCGTTAGAAAAGTTGATAGAACCGTCTCTTCTTTATGAGAATCAAACAGGGAAGTCTTTAAAACACGACTAGCTGTTTGTATTGTCGGAGATGGTGAGAAGAGGAAAGGTGAAGTTGTCCGAGTTGGCAGAATCACCAAACATCAGTCCATATCGTTTGCACACCATTTTGGAGAAACTGCAAGACTTGGATTTCATCGAGCCAACGGGGAAGACTTCTGGATTGGCGTATATTCTCCATATCTCAAAGCGGAAAAGCACAGATGACAAAATAGACTATGTTAAGGCAAAGAAACAGGACAAAGCCCGACAGAAAGAGGCTATCCTTCGATATCTCGATTCAATAGACACAATCAACAATCGGGAGGCAAGAGCTCTCCTTAAACTGCAGGAGAAAGACAGGTATGCTGTTACTCGTCTGTTTGCAGAGCTGGTTGCTGCAAACGAAATTATGCAAACAGAGGACAGTGTTCCTAATAATGTAAAATACAGGAGACTAAAGTAATCTTTGTGTGCGGTTTTGTGTGCAACTTGTGTGCAGTTTGTGTGCAAAGTCGTTTCCAAAATCAAAAGTCAGAGAGGCCTATACAAATGCCATTACACTCCGACTTGTTGATGGATGCCGGAATACTACGAGTTGAAAAGCACGACGACCGATTGTGTTTCCGTAATCCGGGTCTATTGAAACTGCCTATTGAGATGATATACGAAGGCGGTAATTCAATGGCTCGTAATCCAAGAATTCAGAATATGCTCCGAATGATTGGTTATGGAGAGAACGTCGGCTCGGGTTTCCCTACAATCCTATCAGCATGGAAAGAAGCCCATTGGGGTGAGATAAAACTGAAAAACAAGATTGAGGTTGATGAAGTGGAATTTGTGCTCCCGGTACCTAATAATAGGAATAGAGATGCAAGTGATACGATATATGATACGATAAAAGATACACTAAATGACAATGTAAGGGCTACATACACAATTATTCGCTTAAACCCAGGTATTCAACGTAAAGGTATTGCCGATATATCAGGTAGGAGTGTTGCTGCAATAGGAAGGCAATTAGCCATCTTTATGAAAGAGGGGTTAATCGAACATCGAGATTCGAACAAAACAGGAGGATACTTTGTCAAATAACGTGGGTGATTAGGCTGAAGATTTGTGATAATGGCTGAAAGTGCTCGGTGCATTTTTAGCCTCAAAAAAAATGCACCAAGACGATAAGAATACTATTCTACGCCAGACAATGCACTGAGTCCCCTTGCAGAATGAGCTGATGTATTTTGCAAGGATTCAATTATTTGCAATAAGAAATAGTTGATACATATAATTGCAAAAGTAATGTGATAAGACGGAACATAATTCCTCTCTTTCCGCTAACGAAACGCTGCAAAATAGTTTGGAACACTATTTTGCAGCGTTTCTCTTTACCCGTGTGAGCCAATTTGTGAGCCAAAAACGAAGCACACAGATTCCCAAGACATTGTAACAAGATTGCACAATATGCACTTTTTTTTGTGCAGTTTTTCGCAACAACTGCACTTTTATTAGTGCACGTCAGAATTATTTCGTATCTTTGCAGCCGCAAACAGAAATACAATAGTCCTGATGATTGACAATGTCTTAATAGAGTTCATGCGCGAGCAACTGGCGATAACAAGCACTGATTTTGTGCGCCATAAGTATTCTGAAATCGATTGGTCACTACAGATGTTTGGGCTTGTAGGCCCACGTGGTGTGGGAAAAACAACCCTTATAAAACAACACATTATTTTTGAAAAAGAACGCCAAAAGGCACTATATATCTCAGCCGACCACAGTTATTTTGCCCAGCATACGTTGGCGGAGGTGGCATCGTCTTGGATTAAGGAAGGTGGCACTCACCTATACATCGACGAGATTCACAAATATGAAAACTGGTCTACCGAATTGAAGAACATTTACGACGGTCACCCAACCCTCTATGTGGTCTTTACTGGTTCCTCCGTGCTTGATCTGCTTAAAGGGCAGGCCGACCTAAGCCGTCGTGCGGTGATGTACACCATGCAGGGGCTCTCATTCCGCGAATACATAGAGATGTTTCACAGCATCAAGATGCCAAAATACACATTAGAAGAGGTCATCAACAACAAAGTGGACGACTCTATCCTACCACACCCCCTCCCCCTTTTCCGCCAATATCTGCATGAAGGCTACTACCCTTTCAGCAAGGAAGGTGCATACAAATCACGTCTCGACCAGATTATCACTCAAACCCTAGAGACCGACATTCCGCAATACGCCCGCCTGTCTGTTTCCACGGGACGCAAGCTGCGCCGGCTGATGGGTATTGTGGCACAGAGTGCGCCCTTTAAGCCCGACTATTCCAGCATTGCCAATGCCATAGGTGTCAGCCGCAACGTGTTGCCCGACTACTTCCTCTATATGGAGCGTGCTGGCATGATAGGGCAGCTACGTGATGAGACGGGTGGCCTACGAAGCCTTGGAAAGGTGGAAAAAATCTATTTGGACAACACCAATATCATGTATGTGCTCGGAACTGATAGCACCAACACTGGCAATCTCCGTGAGACCTTCTTCTACAACCAAACGCGAGTGGTCTGCGATGTCATCTCATCCAAAGTGTCGGACTTCGTTATCGGCGACCACACCTTTGAAGTGGGTGGCAAGAAGAAGGGCGCCAAACAAATAGAGGACATCCCCAACGGCCATATCGTGAAAGACGACATTGAGTATGGTCACGGAACAAAGATTCCACTTTGGACTTTTGGTTTGTTATACTGACCGAACACACCTCTCCCTTAGAACGAGTACGCCAAAAAAGTCAGCCGTTTTCAGATCTATTTTTGAAAACGGCTGACTTTTTCTTGGTCACCTTTTGGTCACCTTTTTGGCGTTTTCTTGGATTGCACTGGTATTATGGGTTTTCTGAATTATTGTAACGCAACGAATTGCAATCAAATAGATTCAGGGAGTTGCAATAGGGGCAGTCCAGTTCCGGGTACCAAAAATAGAAGACCAGGCGGTCTTTTTTTTTTTATGTATGGACTGGTTCTTTTCTTTTAGATGGTTGCACATTATGGTCTCGACCTTATAGCTGGGTTGATGCTTTTGTCTTCGGCACAAGTTCGGCACTCTTCTCATTCTTTGGAGTAGTTATTGTTGCGTAGTTTCAATTCCCAAGATGTATTTTTGTTGGGGGGGGGCCGATTTATATGTTTATTTGCAAAAAGAGGAATCCAAATCGAATAAAAAAAACAGCATGAATAACATGTGACGGAAAAACATTGCAGTCATATCTTGGATGTCCAATGAGGGAAAGCAATCTATATCCAGGACTATTTACTGAATGGGGTGAATCTTGCCACTGCGGTTGCCGAAGAAGAAGAAAAGACCGTAAGCGAGGATGAGAATCAGGGCGACAGCTATGGTGTAGAAGTTCTTGTCGGAGACAAGGATGTAGCCTATGTTGATGATGAGTTGCAAAAGGGCATAACCGGCCGAGACATAGAGGTAGGGCACGTGAAGGTCGTTGACCATGGTTTCGTAGGCATGCTCGCGGTGGGCGGCAAAGATGTTGCGCCCGGCAAGGAAACGCTTGGCAATAGTGAGAAAACCATCGGCTAAGAAGACGATAATAAAGCAGATACGGCTGACGTTCAGACCAGAACCAGGGAAAGAGTTGACATAGCGGACAAGCAGATACAGAACAATAAGGCCCATACTGATGCTGCCCACATCGCCGGAGAAACAGCGTGCATTGGTGCGGAAGTTGAAGAAGCCGAAGACGAGGATGGCTATCATGACGGTAGCGATGAATTCGATGTCGATAAACCAGTTTTCAAAGATGTCGAGATAGCCGAAAGTGCCAACCACTACAAGAGAATAGGCGGCAAGCATGCCGTTGATGCCATCCATGAAGTTATAGACATTGAGGATTCCTGTAAAGAATACGATGAGCACGACAAACTGCCACGGGGCTATGGCCGAGATATCGGTCCAGAACGTGAGGAGTACTGCGGCAAGTTGTGTGAAAAGGCGCAACCAAGAAGGCAGAGGATGCATGTCGTCCACAAAGCTAACCACAGCCAAGACGGTGATGGCGATGAGGAAATTATGGAATGCCAAGCCGTGGGTGAGAGAGTAGAACAGCACGGCGAGGTAGAAGATGATGCCGGCTCCGAGAAGGGCCACGCGATGGTGAGAGCTGCGCTCGTTGGGCCGGTCGACAATATGGAAACGCTTGGCTGCAAAAAAATATAGCAGCTCAAGGGCAATGATTGCTATGGTGGCGATGATATAATACATATCCCGTTATGTTTGTAGGTTGCAAAAGTACAACTTTTTTTTGGTATAAGGGGATTTTTTTGTATTTTTGCAATGTATAGAATTGTAAAAAATGAAACAGCAGTTTGTACAAACAACTGATGTGTCGAATAATAATGCCACCATGAACATATTATTCATGGTGTCAAAAGATGATATGCCAATAATAAACAACATCAATTAATTTCCCCAATATATACATGAAATCAGAAGATATACGGATTGCCGTCATAGGACTTGGTTATGTAGGTCTGCCTTTGGCAAGATTGTTTTCTACGAAGTTTCCCACAATAGGGTATGACATGAACGCTGCACGTGTGGAGGCATTGATGGGAGGCCACGATGCCACTTTGGAAGTGAACGACGAACTACTGCAGGAAGCCATCAACAAGCATGGATTCCGTTGCACGGCAACACTGGATGACATCAAAGGTTGCAACTTTTATGTCGTAGCAGTGCCTACACCCGTTGACCGTAACAACAATCCAGACCTAACCCCTTTGTATGGCGCCAGTGAGGCTGTGGGCAAGGTGATAAGCAAAGGCGATATTGTGGTTTACGAGTCGACGGTGTATCCTGGAGTGACCGAGGACGAGTGCCTGCCGGTAGTGGAGAGGGTGTCTGGACTGAAATACAACCAAGACTTCTTTGCCGGATATAGTCCGGAACGCATCAACCCGGGTGACAAAGTGCACACGGTGGAGAAGATTCTAAAGATAACCTCTGGCTCAACCCCTGAGGTTGCAGAACTGATAGACGGTGTGTACAATGCCGTACTTGTCAACGGCACGCACAAGGCTCCGAGTATAAAAGTGGCTGAGGCCGCCAAAGTGATAGAGAACAGCCAGCGGGACATCAACATTGCTTTCGTCAACGAGTTGTCGAAGATATTCACGCTGATGGGCATTGACACATACGATGTGTTGGAAGCTGCAGGGACGAAGTGGAATTTCATCAAGATGAATCCAGGCTTGGTGGGTGGCCACTGCATATCGGTTGACCCCTACTATTTGGCACAGTGTGCCCAACGGCTTGGTTACAACCCCGAGATTATCCTTGCAGGGCGTCGTATGAACGATGGTATGGGTGCCTATGTGGCCGACCAGACCATCAAATTGATGCTGAAGAAAGGCATCCATGTGCTCGGTTCCAAGATAATCATCATGGGTTTCACCTTCAAGGAGAACTGTCCCGATGTGCGCAACACTAGAGTGATAGACATATATCATGCGTTGAAAGAATTTAGTGTCGACATCACGGTGTTCGACCCGTGGGCATCGCCTGAGCGAGTGAAGCACGAATATGGTATCGACATTGTCAACGAACTGCCGAAAGATAGGTATAGTGCCGCCATCGTGGCAGTAGCCCATCGCCAGTTCCGCGAGATGGAGATAGACTTCGATAAACTTCTTGAAAAGAACCACGTAATCTTTGACGTCAAGGCCATTATGCCGCGAGAGCTGGTTGATGGAAGACTGTAAGGGCGGCGTTAGGCTTGACGTGATATTATAACGACAAGAGTGAAGAATGGAAGGTTACATATAATACTAATATGCGGTTTTACGGTGGTATGCGCTGTTGTATTGACATGGTTTGTATACCATTACAGGCATGTTGGGTATTATGAGGGTGTCGCAGTTGTGCAGCCAATGCTGGAGGTACAAGAAAGTGACACCACTGCATGTTACTGGACGAAAGAGATATTGACTTCTGCCGACTTTGAGGGCATAGCCTACAACGAAACGAACGACAAACAGATATGCCTGAGAGCATATATGCGTGATAGTGTGACCACACTTGACACAATAACCTCTGCTGTCGCCAAAGCAATAGAGAAATGCTCGGAATTAGGGGTAAAAACGAAAGTCACAGTGAAGCCGTTTATAGCATCTGGTCCTTCAACAGGCCAATACATTCGCTATGCCGTTCTGTCTCTTCTTTTCTCAGCTCTCTTTACAGGGGCGATTATAATTGGGAAAAAAGTTATAACAAAATACTGAAAACGGAAAGATGCTACAGACCATTGACAATATCCTGAGGAAAACCTACATGCCGCTGATGACAGTGGTGTGTTTAGGGCTTTTGTGTGGGCATGTTGTGCCTATAGTATCTTCGTTTACTCTTTTCCATCTGTGCCTGGCTATTACCGTAGTGCTGGCACTGCTCTTCCGGGCTCGTCCGCCTCGTATGTTCTACATAGTGGCGTTTTACTTCCTGTTATATGGAGTTTGGACATGGGTGGCATCTATGCTTTGGGGAGACCATGTTACCGCCAAAGAGACGCTGAAATTCTTTTCTATTCCTGTTCTGGTAATAGCTTTGTTGCGGGTTATGCTTGTTTCGCCCCGCAAGATGCTGGATGTTCTCTTTTATGTCAGTGTCACCTATCTACTAACGATGGTCGTGATGGGATGTGTGGGCCATTTTACAGGATTGCATCTGTCCACGTCTGCCTCATATATGGCCCCAAACGAGGAGCTGCACAGGGCCACGGGTTTGTGTTATAATCCTAACGACTATTCGGTATTGCTGGTGATGGCTGCATTGTACATCTTTGCCTATAGCAGCCAGTTTTTGCCGAAAAGATGGATTGTTTTGGGATTTGCAGCTATAGGGGTCTGCATTCCACTATTGTTATGGAATGATTGCAAGACCGGTCTCGGGGTATCGGCATTAGCCGTACTATATTACTTTTTTTCGAAGATTAAAAACCACAAGGTCTCCGTTGCCATTATCATTGCTGCGGTAGTGGCTTCCGTTACTGCTATCGTATACAATCACGGCATTCTGGGTGCTCGCTTCAATATATATGGAGCTTCGATCACATCGTTATACGACTCATATGGTATTGGATTTGGAATCAATGGCGACATGAATTACTTATCCAATCTTAACAACTATAACATTTCCCAAGGGCTGACAAATGCGCATTCCTATCTCCTACAGATACTCTACACATCCGGACTCCCAATATTCTTGCTTTATTGCATAATGATGGTTTGGATAATGCGGTGTTCAAGCCAAAAAGAGCGTGACCTTTTTTGGCTCACGCCGATACTTTATCTCTTAATGCTCTTCTGCCCCAGCTCTTCGCTATACCTCTGGGGACACTACGTTTTCTTCTGTGCTTATGTATGCTATGCAGCATTCGCTTTGGATTATAAAAAACAAACACAATAGAAATGCAGAATTTCGCACTTATTGGAGCAGCTGGTTATATTGCTCCGCGACATTTGAAAGCTATCGCCGACACGGGCAACAACCTACTGGCAGCATACGACAAGTTTGACAGCTTGGGCCGGTTGGACAGTTCGTTTCCTGATTGTTCTTTCTTCACAGAGCAAGAACAATTCGACCGATATTGTTCAAAGCAGCAGCGCACCGATAACCCGCTACAATGGCTTGCTATCTGCACACCAAACTATACCCATGACGCTTTCATCCGTTATGGCCTACGCCTAGGCTGTAATGTTATCTGCGAGAAGCCCTTGGTTCTGAACCCGTATAATATTGATAATCTCTTGGAGATGGAAAAAGAATCTGGCCATCAGGCGTATACTATTCTTCAACTGCGTCTGCATGACTCGATAATCGCTCTGAAGAAGAAAGTGGATGAAGGTCCACAGGACAAGGTGTACGATGTCGACCTGACCTACATTACTTCGCGTGGCAAATGGTACTACTCGTCCTGGAAAGGGGATGTGCACAAGAGTGGTGGAGTGGCCACAAACATCGGGGTTCACTTCTATGACATGTTGCAGTGGATTTTCGGGCCAGTGGAAGAAAACACTGTTCATGTTATGAGCCATGACCGTGTGGCCGGTTTCCTGCGTTTGAAGAAGGCCCGTGTGCGCTATTTCCTCAGTATCAATGCCGACTGCCTGCCTCCCAACGCTGTGCAAGGCGAGAAGAAGACCTATCGTACCATAATGATTGATGGCGACGAGTTTGAGTTTAGCCAAGGATTTACAGAACTGCACACCAAAAGCTATCAGGAAATACTGGCCGGTCGTGGATTTCGCATCAGCGAGGCACGCAACTGTATTCAGATAGTGAGCGATATACGACACTCAACGCCTATAGGACTGAAGGGCGATTATCATCCGCTGGCAAAAATGCCACTGGCACCTCATCCCTTCGGCTGGGACGATATGAGATATTAATTTCACCAATCGGTAGTTAACTTATAAGCATTATGAAGATTACAGCAAATGATATAGCCAAGCATCTGGGGTCAGCTTTAAATGGAGAAGACATAACCATAGAGCGATATGCCCAGTTGACCGCACCCATGCCTCACAGTATTATTTTCGCAAAGAAATACAGTGATGAGACGGTTCATGTACTGAACAAATGCAATAATATCTTGGCCATAGTCACACGCGACTACATGGGCAAACTCACTTGTAGCCATATCGTTTCCGACAATCCACGCTTGGATTATATCAGGGTATTGTCCAATTTCTTTGTACAGGAAAAACCCAAAGGGTTCATTCACCCTACAGCAAATATTGAGTCTGGAGCCACAATCGGGAATGATGTCTTTATTGGTGCTGGATGCTATTTGTCTGCACAATGTGTGGTGGGAGACGGCTGTGTGCTTCATCCCAATGTGGTACTCGACAACCGCGTTGTGCTTGGACACAACTGTGAGATAAAGTCAGGTGCTGTGTTAGGGCAGGAGGGATTCGGATTCGAGCGTAACGAACAGGGAGAGCCTGTGCATTTCCCGCATTTCGGCGATGTTGTTGTGGGCAATAATGTTTTTATTGGCAGTAACACCACGGTAGAGCGCGCTACCCTTGGCAGTACTGTTATCGAGGACAATGTGAAAATTGACGACCTGGTGCAGATAGGCCACAACAGCCATATTGGTGAAGGAAGTATGATTACTGTTGGCGCCATCGTTTGTGGCGGGGCTGTTTTGAAACCTCAGAGCTATCTGGCTCCCAACGTGACTGTAAAAGAAAAGGCAACTATAGGCTATAGGGGATTTGCAGGCATTGGGGCTGTGGTGCTGAGAGATGTGGCAGACAACACCATTGTGGCCGGTGTGCCAGCCAAAGAGATTAATAGAAACAAATAACAAAACCATGAATATAGAGAACATACTCGTATTGGCACCGCATACCGACGACGGTGAATTGGGCCTAGGTGGAACTATCAGTAAGTTTATTGAGGAAGGGAAAAATGTTTTCTACGCAGCCTTTTCCACTGCCGACCAGTCGGTTCCCGAAGGATTTCCCAAGGATATCCTTGCCACTGAGGTCCGTAATGCTACCCTCAAGTTGGGCATACCCCCCGAGAACCTGCGCATCTACCATTATGAGGTGCGCAAACTGAACTATGTGCGGCAAGAGCTTTTGGAGGATATGGTAAAGTTGCGCAACGAACGGCACTATGACCTGGTATTCATGCCCTCTTCCCACGACATACACCAAGATCATACCACCGTGGCTCAAGAGGCGATACGTGCATTTAAGAAGACCACTTTGCTTGGATATGAGCTTATATGGAACAATCTGACATTCGACACTGACTGTTTTGTTCAGCTGGAGGAACGCCATATAGAAGCAAAATGCCAGGCTCTAAGGGAATACAAAAGCCAGGAGTTCCGTGACTATACATCACCCGAGTTTGTACGCTCACTGGCCCGTACCCGCGGAGTGCAGGTGGGCTGCCAGTATGCCGAGTCATTTGAAGTAATAAGACTTTTCCTATGAATATCTTGATGATAAGCCACTACGCCGGAGCACCCCAATATGGCATGGAGTTTCGCTCCTATTATATGGCCCGCGAGTGGGTGCGCATGGGCCATCAGGTAACAGTAGTGGGCGCCTCCTTTTCGCACCTCCGTAAGGTACAGCCGTCGGTTGGTCGCGAAAGCCTTGAAGGCATCAACTATCTGTGGTTGCCTACCGTCGAATATGAGGGCAACGGCATGAAACGGGTGCTCTCCATGTTCCAGTTCTGCCGTCGGGTCTACAAACATAGCAAAGAGCTGATAGCTTTCAAACCAGACATGGTCATCGCATCGTCCGTATATACATTTGACATATACCCATGTCATTATATCGCCCGCCGCACCCATGCCAAGTTGGTCTACGAAGTGCACGACTTGTGGCCTCTGTCGGTAATGGTTATCGGTGGATACAAAAAATGGCACCCGTTCATTGTCATGCTTCAGCACTGCGAGAACCATGCTTACAAATATTGCGACATGGTAGTCTCGATGCTCGATAAGGCCTTTCCTCACATGAAACGACATGGACTCACGGAAGACCGTTTTTGCTGTGTGCCCAATGGATATCTGAAAGAGGAATGGGCTAATGCAGAGAATATCTCTTTGCCACAGGAGCATGCAACCCTCTTTGCCAAGCTTCATGAGGAAGGTAAAACCATTATCGGATTTGCTGGAGGACATACCCAGTCTACAGCCATGGACGTTCTCATAAAGGCGGCCAATGCACTCAAAGAGCGCAATGATTTGGCTTATGTTATGGTCGGCAGTGGCCCACAGAAAGATGAGCTGATACAATTGGCGGAAAGTTATGGCCTCAAGAACTTCTATTTTCTCCCACCGGTGGAGAGGACCTGCATACCCAAAGTGATACAACAGTTTGATATCTGCTATGAAGGCGGCGTACACAGTTTCCTTCATAAATACGGTACTTCCGCCAACAAGATGATTGATTATATGCTGGCAGGAAAACCTATTGTCAAGTCTGTTGACGAGCCGGGCAGTGAGACCGAGCGTGTCGGCTGTGGCATACAGGTGGAGGCCGAGAATGTTGATCAAGTGCGTGATGCTATACAAACGATAGCCAACATGTCCCCCGGTGAACGTGCCACTATGGGTGCCAAAGGTCGAAAAAATGCCCTCGAAAACCTCGAATACCACACGCTTTCACAAAAATTCATTGATTACGTATTCAAACCCTCACAGCCGTAGTGGTGTCGTCCATCACACTCTGCATCCAATAGATATTATGAACCACATGCTTAAAGTTATATGAAAGTACTACTCTTATCCGACGCCGACAGCATCCACACCCTTCGATGGGTACGCTCTCTCAGCCAGCGGGGATGCGAGATATTGCTTTTCAATTTGCTTCGCTGCGACTTGTCGCCCTACGACGGTATGCCTAATGTGAAGGTATATAGTTGTGATTTCGTGTTGCGCGATAGTGCTGCCATTTCCCAACGGATACTCGACAAGATAGTATATCTCAAGGCAGTCCGCCTGCTTCGCAAACAATTAAAAGCTTTCCGTCCCGACTTCCTGCATGCCCACTATGCTTGCAGTTTCGGCCTCATTGGTGCCCTCTCCGGATTCCACCCCTATGTGTTGTCGGTGTGGGGCAGCGATGTCTATAACTATCCGCGTCAAGGCAGCCTCTACCGCCACCTGCTCACTTTCACACTCAAGAAGGCCGACTTCATCCTTTCTACTAGCCATTGTATGGCTCGCGAGACCAATCTATACACGCCCAAACCTATTTCTGTTACTCCCTTCGGTGTCGACATGCAGAGGTTCTGCCCCGTTCCCGCTAAAGATAAACCAGCCTCTTTTGTTGTCGGCAACGTCAAAACCCTTAAATACTGCTACGGCATCGATACCCTCATCCGAGCCTTTGCCCTCGTCCATCAGCATCATCCGCAGACCGACATGCGCCTGCTCATTGCTGGCACCGGTCCTGACCGTGACCAACTCATAAACTTATGTGATGAACTCGGCATTCGCCAACTAGTCGACTTTCTTGGCTACATTCCTAACCAGGAGCTCCCGGAACTCTATGCCAAGTTCGACGTATCTGTGTCACTGAGCCGTGAGGAAAGCTTCGGTGTTGTTGCCGTCGAGGCAATGTCCTGTGCTTGTCCTGTGGTTACTTCCGATGCCGAAGGTTTCTGTGAAGTGGTAGACAACAATGTCACAGGCTTCATTGTGCCCAAAGACAACCCCGAGGCTGCTGCCGAAGCCATAGAACGCTTCATAGACAATCCGCAGCTACGCGCCCAAATGGGTGTTGCAGCACGCCAGCGTGTGGCCGATCTTTACGACTGGGAGCGCAACGTGGATACCATGATGGAAATCTACAAGCGCGTCATCTCTTCCTGATTGAGCAAACTGCGCACCGATGCTACAGGAATCCACTTTCTGAAAGGGAACAATGCTTTCACCATCACAGCCAGCCAGGGTTTATACACTATGTTTATCCTGCAATAGGCTTTGCGGAAATTGAACTTCTGCATGAGAAAGGGTTGTATGTTTGAATGTTCGGTGATGCTTCGCCCTCCATCGTTGACATACTTCAGCCCACACTCCTTCAAATAGTATTCATTCATAGAATAAATCAGTCCGTAATACGGGTAGCGCGGTAATTCGTCGGGTCGGGCTTTCATCACAGAGTAGTCGCACATCTGTTCATACACGATATTCTTGGCGAAAGCAGCCAGATGCCCGTCGCCTTTGTCAAATGAGCCCCAGTATTCATTCTCGGGCCCTTTTATTATTTCGTTGCGGAAATCTTCTTCTGTGGGTACATTGGACTTCACCTTATATCCCTCGGCAGCAGCTCGGTGCACTTCATAGCCCATAGCCAGCAGCTCGTCGCGCGTCATACGCCGAAACTCATAGTTGGCCATGCTGCGCCTCAGCTGGTTGCGCATCTTGCTGCTAAGTTCCTCCATGCCCCCGAACGAGTCTTTCACCACATTCCAGAAGCCAGTCTCCTCGCCACAATCGAAGTCATAGGTGTTGCGCACCAGCCAGCCTCCTTTGCGCAGCAATGCTTTGCTGTCGGCTCGGCTCAGCTGCGGCTCCTCATACTCAGGGCCTATCCATAGCCACGCATGTTTATATAGTGTGAATGCCATTTTTGCCTAATTCTTTTTGTTCATCAGGGCGGCTGCAATCTGTTGGCAGCGTGCTGTCCATGTATTCTGTTCTGCCACAGCAGGCAGTGTCTCTCGCATCTGTGACAGCCTCTGTGGGTTGTCGCGTAGCGATTCTATCGTCTGCTTGAGCGATTCTGCATCGTTCATGCAGGCACAGCCAATGCCGTTCCGCTCCACAAAATCGCCACTCCATGTGTCTTTGGCAGCCACTATTGGCAACCCGTGACCGATGGCCTCAAACAATTTGTATGGTGCAGCAAAGCGCACATATTCCGTGCTCATAGGCATCACAAACAGGTCAGCCTTGCCGTATGCTGCATCGAGCTCGTCCCCATCAAGGTGTACCACCGACACATTGGAGCCAAGATATGGTGCATAGTCTTCTTTTACAGTCTCCCAGTCGTATGTGCGGCAGCAGAAAGTCAGCTTTACACCCTCCATCATCGACACTGCATTCATCAATGGCTTTAGGTTGTAGTTTCCACCAACGCCACCCACATATAGCAATTCCATCGCTTTATTACCGCTGATTTCGGCAACTCGTTTGCCTGACGGGTTCAATCCCGACGGCAGCTCCACCACTCTGCAGCTGAACTTGTGGGGCACATGCTCAAGCATTGGCCGCGTGGGCAGAAACAAGACATCCAGTAACCGTCCGTATTGCCACAAGTCATAGAAGTAGAAATATCGCGCCACCCTTTGCTTGAATCCTTCTCCCTTATTGGCGTACTGCCAGTGGATATCGCGGTAGAACAACCCTATGGGAATGCCGTGTTGCTTGCAGAAGGCCAGAAAACCGAAATCCAGGCAAGGATATATAGGCAGATGATGTGGCTCGGTGAGCAGTGTGGGCATGGTTGACGATTCGCTGTATACGAAATCGTAATGTACCCCCTGCCGTATCTTTCTCTTTATCTCGGCAATCTGGTGTTTGCGGTCGCGTCCGCTGCCCTCCACCACGTCCATCTCCCAGCCAAGTTCGGCAAAAGCCTTCATCAACTTCTGTGGACGTATCTGGCTGGCCGACGGGTCGTTGCGGTCTATTTTCAGCGGTATATGGAATATCAGTCTCATGTGTCTTTTCTTGTTCTGAAGATGGGCAACTGCAGCAGCATATCGCGCCGTGTGAACCAGTAGAAGGCCAGGTAGGCGAGGCCGAAAATAGCCATGTCGGCATACAGCATAATGGTGCGCAACGGCTCCTCCTGCCCTGCGGCGAAAAGCAACAACGGCAATGCTGGTAGTGCTGCCACAACGATGCCCAGCAGTGGCCATGACACCGCGCCAAGGTAGCTCTTCAGTGGCATTTGTATGCATTTATACACCATCATGCGCCAGTAGGCAAAGAGGAAGATGAAGGCCAGCAGTACCTGTGTCCATGCCATAGCCTGTATGCTTATCCGGCTGGCAACCAGTGTGCCTGCCAAAACAAACACGATGCGTACCAGCGTCCACCTGAAGCCTAGGTCTGTGCGACCCAGCGACACCATGAGTATTCCCGCTGGGTTACCTATCGACTGCAGCATACCCCACACCGAGAGCACTCTCACAAACCACACCATCTCCACCATGCCGCTTCCGTAGAGCAGCACTGTGAGCGGTTCTGCAAAGAGGAAGAACGCCATGAATATCGGGAAGTTGATGAACGAGAGCAGGTGCAGCACCTCGGCATAGGAACGACGCATCTTTGGCATATCGTCTTGGAATTGAGCAAATGCAGGGGCCGCAACATTGGTTACTATGGGGTTGATGAGCTGCACTGCCTTGTAAAGCAACTCTTTGGCTAAGTTATACACACCCAGCACTTCGGCACTGAAGAAACGCCCTATGAGGAATATGTCAAGTTTATTGGCTGCATAGTCAATCACCTGCATTCCAAGCTGATAAAGTCCTATTGAGACCAACTCGCGTATTTCGCTCAGTCGGAAATGCAGCCTGATGCGATAGGCCTTGAGTCCCGACACGGCATAGACGCTTTGGGTAATAACGGCCTGGAGCAACGCACCCCATGCAAGGCTGAAAACCCCAAAGCCGTGCAAGGCCAGCACCACCGTCAGCACCACCCCAAGGGTGACACCCACAATCTGCACTATGGAGATGAATTTAAAGTCCAGCTCTTTGGTCTTCAGTGTGTAGAACATTTTGCCAAAGGAGTCTATCACAAGTGTGAATGACAGCAACGGGATAAGTTGTCTCAGGGCGGGGTGATGGTAGTAGCTTGCTATCAGTGGCGTAAAGGCACAGAGCAGCAGCCACAGCGCCACACTGAGCATCAGGTTGAGCCAGAAGACCGACGAGTATTGGTCGCGGGTGATGTCTTGCTTGTGGATAATGCCTGTGGCGAGGCCCATATTGGCAAATATCTCAGTGAAGCCGAGAAACATGGTGGCTATGGCCAGCAGACCAAAGTCTTGCTTTGTGAGTATGCGCGCCAAGATAAACAGCTTGAGCATCTGCAACGCCGTTGTGGTAAGTGTTCCCACTGCGTTCCATTTTACTCCGGTTACCGATTGACTGCGTAATGACATGGCGGTGTTCAGTATTTCGTTTCAACTGGTTAGTGTTCAGAGGATGGCTCAACTTGGTCCACCACCATTATCAAGACCATCAAGGCATATAGCAGCGAAACAAACTGCATGCCCATTTGGCGTTCCAGCATCGACTCGAATAAGAAGCAGAACATGACGATGAATGTCAGCACCAAGACCGGCCAGAATCCTTTCTTCCGTCGCCAAGCCACACACAGCGGCATCACCAGCCACCACAGCATCGCCACCAATCCAATGATGCCGATGGCAAGAGCTGTCTCGGTGTATTGGTTGTGAGCATTAAGCTGTTGCTCCTCCAGGCTTGGGTATCCCTCGGTGCCCAATCGCTTTGAGAACACTGTGTCGTAGTCGCCCACTCCGTAGCCGATCAACGGGCTGCCGGCAATGGTCTTGACGGCGGTGACGTTGATGGCCATGCGGGCATCGTTGTACTTCCCGTAGGCCGGTACTGTTGTTGTCACAGTGTCGGCAACGGCCCCGTCTTCGGTTTCTACTGCCTGCTTACTTGCCAAGGAGGCAATCGGAAGACGGCTGTTGTGGTTGGGCAGCGTCTTCTCGGCGGTGAAGGTGAGTCCCACCGAAAGGAGAGCGAGCAGTACTCCTTTCCACCATCCGCGCTTTTGGGCCAAATGCAGGGCACAAAGCACCTCGACACCATAGAGGCACAAGATGCCCGCGCGCGAGTCAATGTAGATAATGAATACAATTGTCATCACAGCTGCGGCATATAGCATCAGTTTCTGCCACAAGGGCATGACTCCACGGTGCTGCGACAATTCGCTGTATATGAACCCCACCGTCGGTAGGATGTATAGGGCCACATAAGTATGGTTTTTGTCCTCAAACGTGTTGGTGCACAGGTTATAGACAAACAATCCCCCAATGGCCACAAGCAACCCATAGAACAACACCCTCAGATGGTCACGCCTGAGGTAGGAAGTGTCTGACAACAGGATACACAAAGGGGCTATGAGCATCACGGCCTTGCGTGGCACCAATACCAGGGCTCTGTCCACGTTTTGGCTGTAGAACACGCTGACTACATAACACAGCCAAAAAACAGCGACAGTCAAAAGCGTCACACGCAAAGGTGTGTCAAGCGACGGATTTCCAACCTGTTTTTCGGCAACTATCTTGACAACTGTGGCGACTCCAAGAGCCAGCGTCGACCACAGTCCAAGCTGCCAATCGATTGCCACAATAGGCAAAGTTACACATAGCATAATGAATTGCAATGTGTTATACCACTTCATATTCTTTATATTCATAGTGCAAATTTACGTAAAATTCCCCAATCTTAATGTAAATAAAAAAAAGCCCCTGAGGAAATTGTTTTTCTTGTCGGTCCTATCCAATCGTTAATACGTCCACACTAAACCCAACTCTTATGCCTTCTTGGATTTCGGCAGCTGCAGTATTTTGTCCACTTCGGGGCTTATGTGCATCCTGCGGATGGCAAAGTAGGTGACTGCGGCAAATATTAGGGTGCGTATAAGGGCTTCGATTAGTACTATGGCAATGCCCGTGCCTAGCCTCAGAAAGAGCGGGGTGATGAGCCATTCCCATAGTGCATTGCATCCGAAGATGGCAAGCGTGAATAGGACGACCCACAGCTGTTTGCTGCTGAAGAGCGAGATTCCCATCTTGGCCCATAGGAGGCTGAGCAGCGGGATGAAGTATATGATGTAGGCCAGCAATGTGGCACAGGCCGACCCGGTTACACCCCATCGCGGTATAAGCCAGAGGTTGAGTCCGATGGCCGACACTGTGAGCATGGAGATGAAGAGGAGTGAGTAGGCGTAGTGTTTGGAGAAATTGAGTATATTGGTGGCAATGCTCAGAGTGGAGTTCAGTATGTTGGCTATGCCGAGAAACAGCACCACCCCCATGCCCGAGGTGTATTCCTGTCCGTTGGGGATGATGCGGAAAAGGGGCGTGAGGTTTATCCAGATGAAAAAAAGCAGCATGCTGGCCACCAGCAACTGGTGTAGCGACACCTGTTTGCCCAGGCGGTTCACTTCCCCGATGTCGTTGTCGGTAACGGCCTGCGAGATGATGGGGCTTGATATGGCTCCCAACGAGCGGTAGGGTATTTCCACCACGTTGGCTATGTAGCAGGCAATGGTGTAGATACCCGCCGCGGCAAGGCTGGTCTTGGCAATGAAGATGGAGTTGAACAGCTTGATGTTTCCTGCCAGGACCGTGGCGGTCATGAAGAGGGTGTATACCCCCACCTCACGCAGGAGGTTGTGGTTCATGAAGTGCCAATCGGGCCGGAACGATATACGCCCCAACGACAGAAGGTAGAGGAAATTGACCAACGTTGCAACTGCATAGCTGGAGCAGAAGAGTATGACAAAGAGGTCGAGCGAGATGACTCTGTGACCGTAAAGCAGATAGGCTATGAGGTTGAGCACCCGGATTACCACTTCCCTCACAAATTTGGGCACGGCAATGTGGAGCAACACGCTGGCGTTGGTCTCGAACACCGTCATGTACAGCACAAAGAAGGTCAGCGGTAGCAATAGCGACACATAGTTGGTCAGCAGGGGTGCTTCCTGCGAATAGTATGCTACAATCTGGTTTTTGAAGATGAAGAAGAGGGTGGCAATGACCGTAAATCCCAACAGGGGCAGCATAAGTGTCCAGCCAAAGAATCCATGGTCGCGCAGCTCAGGCCGGTCAGCTGTGCGGAAACGAGGGTAGAAGCGCACTATTGAGGCATTGGTGCCCAGCTGTGCAAGCCCCGCAAAAAGCATGGCGGCATCCACCATGACGCGGGTAAGACCTATCTCCTCTTGCGTGAGGAGGTCTGTCACCACAAAAAATGTGGTGATGGCCCCTATCAGGACTCCCAGATAGTTGGCCGATGCTCCTTTGATACTTTGTTTTGCGATGACGCCCATATTGTCTTTCTGCACTAAAATAATTTGCAAAGGTACTATTTTTTTCCATAAGAAAGACAATAATTCCAAAAATATTTGTATCTTTGCCACTCAGTATTTTGAGAGCGTAGACTTTGTTTTGCTTTCTAATGTGCTTGCAATAAGTGCATTAGTTTCTTGCATTCGGATGTCCGACTTTGCTTTAGCAACTCAAAGTGGCTTTTCGAACATATTGTTTTGAACAGAACAAATACAAAAATAATTATATATAACATACACATGAAGATTTACCAGACCTCCGACATCCGCAACATTGCCCTCGTGGGCGGTGCTAAATCGGGTAAGACCACCATGGCCGAGGCCATGGCTTTCAACGGCGGCGTTATCAATCGCCGGGGCACCGTAGAAGACAAGAACACCATCTCCGACTATCGCGACATCGAAATTGACCGCCGCAATTCAGTCAACACCTCTCTGCTCTACACAGAGTTCGGAGGAAAGAAAATCAATATCCTTGACGTTCCCGGTTTCGCCGACTTCCAGGGCGAACTGGTGGCTGCCTATAATGTTGTCGAGGCTGCTGTCGTCGTGGTCAATGCCCAGTCCGGCATTGAGGTGGGCACCGAAATCGCCTACCGCTACAGCAATAAGCTGAACACCCCCATGATTTTCACTGTCAACCATCTCGACGCCGAGAAAGCCAACTTCGACGACTGCGTCAACCAGCTGAAGGACTACTTCGGCGGCAAATGCACCGTTCTGCAGTTCCCCGTCAACCAGGGCTTGGGCTTTAATCAGGTTGTGGACATTGTGCTCAACAAGCTGCTCACCTTTAAGGATGGCAAGTGCGAGATGAGTGATGTTCCCGCTGCCTATGCCGACAAGGCCGAAGAGCTCCGTATGGCTCTCGTTGAGGAAGCTGCTGCTGCCGACGATGCCCTGATGGAGAAATACTTTGAGGAAGGCGACCTGAACCACGAGGACCTCACCAAGGCTCTGAAACTCGCCATCGACAAGCGCGACCTTTTCCCTATCCTTTGCACTTCCGCCAAGGAGAATGCCGGTGTGAGCCGTCTGCTCGAATTTGTGGTCGACAATGTTCCCGCCCCCAACGAGGTGTCCAATACCAAGAAGACCAAAGCTGGCAAGGAACTCAAGTGCGACAGCGCCAACCCCACCGTCGCTTTCGCTTTCAAGAGCGACAAGGACAAGAGCATTGGCGAAATTACCTATCTCCGCATCTACGACGGCGAACTCGCCGAGGCTCAGGATGTAGTCAACAGCTGCAACCAGTCCAAAGAACGCCTCAGCCAGATTCTCGTTTGCGCAGGTAAGAACCGTCAGCGTGTCGAGAAAGCTTGTGCCGGCGATATCGTTGCTACCATCAAGCTGAAAGATGTGCGCATCAACCACACCATCACCACTCCCAAAAACACCGACGACGTGGTGCCCGAAATCGAATTCCCGACTCCTATATACACCGTAGCCGTGAAGGCCGCCAACAGCAACGACGACGAGAAAGTTGGTGCCGCATTGAAGGATCTCTGCAACGGCGACCGCAGCCTCTCCCTCGAGAACAGCCGCGAGCTCCGTCAGGTCATCCTCGGATGCCAGGGCGAACTCCACCTCAACACTATTAAATGGTACTTCGAGAACCAATACAAACTCGGTGTCAACTTCACTGCTCCCAATGTGCCTTACCGTGAGACTATCACCAAGAGCGCTGAAGCCATGTACCGCCACAAGAAACAGTCGGGTGGTAGCGGCCAGTTCGGTGAAGTACACATGCTCATCGAGCCTTACTACGAAGGCATGCCCAATCAGACCAAGTACCCCATCCGCGACACTCAGGAATACGACCTCGAGTGGGGTGGAAAACTCGTCTTCAACAACTGTATCGTCGGTGGTTCTATCGACGCCCGTTTCATGCCCGCTATCCTTAAAGGTATCATGGAGAAGATGGAGCAAGGTCCTCTCACCGGTTCTTATGCCCGCGACATTGTGGTCAACATCTACGATGGTAAGATGCACCCCGTCGACTCCAACGAAACCGCCTTCAAGATTGCCGGCCGTACCGCTTTCCGTGAGGCCTTCAAACTGGCTGGACCCAAGATTAAAGAGCCTATCTACGATGTGGCTGTCACCGTTCCCACCGAGAGCCAGGGTGGCGTCATGACCGACCTCCAAGGCCGTCGCGCCATCGTTATGGGCATGGATGCCGAGGGTAAATACACCACCCTCCGCGCCAAAGCTCCTCTCGCCGAAATGAACCGCTACTGCACCGCTCTGAGCTCACTCACCAGCGGCCGCGGCACTTTCACCATGACATTCAGCAGCTACGAACTCGTCCCCGCCGACGTCCAGCAGGCTCTGCTCAAGGCCTACGAGGAAGCCGCCAACGAGGAAGAATAATAGCGTCTTTGCAGAGTGCATTAATGCTTTGCAATTCACCCTCACAAACCGGAAGTCCCGAAAGGAGCTTCCGGTTTCTTTATATTCGTTTCAACGGAACTTCGGCCAAGGAACAATCTATATAGTGTTAAACTCTGTTAATGTTCTTGACTCATACCTTGGGGATGATTGTATCTTTGCAGATGATTTAATTGCGCAATGAATCATGGAAATAACTAATTTACAAATCGGTGAGTTCTCGAAGCTCTGTGGGGTGACGGTGAAGACACTCCATCACTACGAGAAACTGGGTCTAATCTCGCCCCGGAAGGTGGATCCTTGGACGGGCTATCGCTACTATCACGTCAGCCAGTTGCAGACGATGGAGACGATACGCCGCTTCAAAGAATTGGGATTTTCGTTAGAAGAGATAGGTGCCCTTATGGACAGCGATTCGCAAGAGCCTTCCCTTCAACTTCTTGAGGCCAAGATTCTCCAGACAGAGGCGAACCTCCATCAGATGCTTCTCCGTCGAGAACGACTACAGGCTTTGATAAGCTCACAACAAAAGTACCAAAACATGGAAAAGTTTTCAATTCAAAGCATTCCTGCCATGACCGTGGCCTACTACCGCGGCATCATCCCCAGCTATGATGCCATTGGCGACCTCTGCTGCAATGTGATAGGACCGGAGATGGCACGCCTTGGCTGCCAGTGTCCCGAGCCCGGCTATTGTTATACCTTTGAGCACGACAAGGAATATAAGGATCATGACATCGATTTCGAGTACTGCGAACAGGTCCTTGAGGCCAAAGAGGACAGCGATATCATCAAGTTCCGCCATAATCCTGAAATTCCTTTGGCAGTCTGTATGAAAGTCTACGGTCCTTACGAACAGCTCTATCAAAGCTATATCGACCTTTTCGCCTATATGGAAAAGGAGGGCTACCGAATGGCAGGGGCTCCGCGTGCCTGTTATGTCGACGGCGTGTGGAATCAGACTGACCCCCAGAAGTGGCTCACCATCATACAGGTGCCTGCTGAGAAAGTGACACCCCACAGGCTTCAAACGGCAAACCACCTCAACCTTTTCTGCTGTCCCGACTGCGGCAATGTCGCCCTTTCCTACGGCAATGGTAAGATGGAGTGCTGTGGCAAAATCCATGACCCTATTCCAGTAAAGCCATGCGAACCTGCCGACCAACCTTCTATCACTGAAATGGATGGCGAATATCTCCTCGAGTACAACCATCCTATGACCAAGGATTACTTTATTGCCGCCGTTGTGGCAGAACGCCATGACAATGTGCAACTCTTCCGGCTCTTCCCCGAACAGAGTGCACAGGTGCGTATCCCGATTCTGTCCGGCACCAAGATTTATACTATCTACCGCCAGGGCAGCCGCATCTGGGCTACTCTTCAGAAGTAGTCTCGTTCAGACCGTTTATAGCAAACCGGAGCATCCTGTGGGATACTCCGGTTTATTTTTGTTTTGAGATATCTTTGAAATCAAATGCGGTGGGGCAGAAGCCAAGAGCGTTGTGTCGGTGGATGGGTAGGAGAGGGGAGTTGGCTTCGTACTGCTGGTAGTTGCGTTCCATTGGACAGGTGTTGTCGTCAGAGGTGCACAACGCTGAATCAACCCACGCTTTCCTTCAGCTTCTCGGCGTTTTCGGCCAGCTGCAGGGCGTCGATAAGGTCCTCGATGTCTCCGTCCATAAAGGCGGGCAGGTTGTACATGGTGTATCCAATGCGGTGGTCGGTTACGCGGCTCTGGGGGTAGTTATATGTGCGAACCTTCTCGCTGCGGTCGCCCGTGGCCACCATAGTCTTGCGCTTGGTGGAGAGCTCCTCCATATACTTGTTGTATTCTCTTTCATACAGACGTGTACGCAATATCACCAAAGCCTTCTCCATATTCTTTATCTGCGACTTCTGGTCCTGCATCGACACTACAATGCCTGTGGGTATATGGGTCAGTCGCACAGCCGAATAGGTGGTGTTGACGCACTGTCCTCCGGGACCCGAGGCGCAGAAGGTCTCCTTCTTGATGTCCGACATGTTCAATTCCACGTCGAATTCCTCGGCTTCGGGCAGCACCACCACGCCGGCTGCCGACGTGTGTACACGGCCCTGGGTCTCGGTGGCAGGCACACGCTGCACGCGGTGCACGCCGCTCTCATACTTCAGCATGCCATACACCTTCTCGCCTGTCACGTTGAACGTGATATCTTTATATCCGCCAGCTGTACCCTCGTTGAAGCTCACAATCTCTATCTTCCAATGCTTCTTCTCGCAATAGCGGCTGTACATGCGGAACAGGTCGCCCGCAAATATGCAGGCCTCGTCGCCGCCTGTGCCGCCGCGTATCTCCACCACGGCGTTCTTGCTGTCGGTGGGGTCGGCAGGAATCAGCATAATGCGTATCTCCTCCTCCATCTTCTCGCGGCGTTCGTTGCTCTCCACCAGCTCGGCCTTTGCCATCTCGCGCAACTCTTCGTCTTTCTCGGTGCTCAGCAGCTCCTTGCATTCGGCAATGGTGTCCAGCAGCGACTTATAGTCGTGATAGGCTTTCACCACCGGCTGCAGGTCCTTATAGTCCTTGCTCAATTTCACATACCGCTTCATGTCCGCCGTAACCTGCGGGTCGTTCATCTGTTGCTCAATCTCCTGATAACGTGAGTATATAGCTTCTAATTTGTCTAACATGACGTCTTGCTTTTATTGTATCTCGAATAATTATTGTTCCTGTTGGGTTGTGTCGCCCATGTTGCCGGCATAAATCCTCAGCAGCCACGAACGGAATTCCCCGCCCATGCCCATTTCTTTGCAGCCTTGGTCCACATGGTCGGCAAAAGCCTTCTGCTCCTCGTCGGTGGCCGGAGCCATCGGGCAGTTGGCATCCAGCATGTGGCGGGCTATTAGGTTGTTGGGCCACAGACGGTAGGCCTCTACTATGCGTTGGTCTATCAGCTGTGCCACTTTGTGGAAGTCGCCGTTCATTGCCTCCAGCTCCTCGCGTCCCAGTGGTTTACAGATGCTGAGGTGCACACGCCCCTTCTGTCCTGTAATGCCGCTGATGATGCTCCGTGTGTCCTCTCCGGCCTCTTTTGTATAGGGTCCCTGCTCCCTCAGCGCCATTTCGCGGGCTTTCATCCATGCGCAAGGCTCCCATTCATACGAAATGCTTATGGGCACGATGTTCATTTCCGCCAACGACTCTACCGGGTTCTTGCGGTCACCGCTGTACGATATCATCTTCACCAATGCAGGCTCGGTGCGGTCTATCCCGTCTTTGGTACGCCCGTTTCGCTGGGCAATCCACACACTCTCGCCCCGTTCCGCGACAATGTGGCGCAACTGTTGCGAAAGCACCATCAGGCTGTCGTAGTATTGGCGTTTGTTCCCTCCGCGGCCTATGCCTATCATCTTGTTTAAACTGGCCAGTATTGTCAGCATCGGCATCTCATACAGGTTCGTACCAATCACTATGTTGGTGGTTTCGTGTCCTTCCGAAACCAGGATGTATTGCAACAGCATGGAATCCAGTATGATGTCGCGGTGGTTGGAGATATACAGCGTGGGCCGGTCGCTGATGTTCTCTTTCCCGCTCCAGCTGAACCCCTTGGTGGTTGTCCGGATGATGTATTCGCAGGCGCGTTTCATGGCCACAGACTGGTACTGGCTCACATTCTCAAACCCTAAAAACAACCCATCCAATTCGTCCTTGGAGAGTTCGGGAAAGAGCAAAGGGGCTATCTGGGCATAGGACTCGCTGGCCATTAATTTGGCTATATTCTGTTTAAAATCCTGTCTGCCAACATTATAATTCTCTACTTCTGTGTCCATAGTTCGTGCAAAAATACGAAATAATCTTGACATAAATAAAAATAACCTTCCATCCGCCTTTCTTCCAGCGTCCTTCCGCCTTTTCCCTGCCTTCGTTCTGCCTTCGCTTTCCAGCCACCACCTGTCAAATCCTTGACCAACTTTTCTCCACCTACAGGGTTAAGAAAAGCTTAGGAAGAGCTGACGAAGAGCTTAAGAGGAAGCGAACGCGGAGGGGTGTTGGTTTGTAGGCGGAGGGGTATTGGTGGGGAATGGGAGGGGAGTTAGAGAGTAGTTGGAGCGAACCTTGGGCGAACTCAAGGCGAACTCAAGGCGAACTCAAGGCAAACTTAAGGCAAACTCAGGGCGAACTCAAGGCAAACTTAAGGCGAACTCAAGGCGAACTCAGGGCAAACTCAGGGCGAACTCAAGGCGAAGGCAGAGCGAACCTAGAACGAACATAGAGCGAAGGAAGTGAGAAGGGGGAGGGGAAATGTGTATTCCGGAAAACGTTTGTGTGTTTTTCTGAAAACGCTTGACAGATTTTTGCTGGTAAAACTGATTTGCTTGACAATTCTATCTGATGTCGTACTGAATCGCTTGACAGTACAGTAGGAGCAGGGCGGGGGAGGGAAAATGTGTTTTACTGAAAACGCTTGACAGTACAGTAGGGGTGGGGAAAAATGTGTGGAAACGGAAAAATGGTGTATATTTGCGATATGAAATGGAACGGACTTTTATTGCTTATAGGCCTGACAGTGAGTGCTTTGGTGGCGAATGCACAGCAGTTGGACGACGGTTTTCAGTCGGTTCAGGCTCAAGTGGTGGGCACCTTGGACCCGCTGCTGGATAATACCTCCAGCCTTTTTTATTGGGAGGGCGACCTGTGGACTTGCAACGACCACGGCGAGGTGGTGTTTCATGCACTCGACACGACGACGGGTGCTATCCTTCGGAGCATTGCCACGGGCGTGATGCCCAATGATATGGAGGAGGTGGCCCAGGATGATGCCTATTTCTATCTGGGCGATTTCGGCAATAACCACGAACTGCTGCGTACCGATTTGCGTGTGTTGCGTTTTTTGAAGTCCGACTTGCTGGCGGGGCGGATTCGTCCCGACACCATTGCGTTTGAGTATGAGGGTTATGACCCCTCGGTGGTGAAGGGCAAGGGATTGCCCACCACCGATTTCGACTGCGAGGCTATGGTGGCCGGAACCGACAGCCTTTACCTTTTCAGCAAGCAGTGGGGCTCGTATCAGACGGTGTGCTACACGTTGCCCAAACAGCCCGGAACCTATACGGCCTATGGACGCGACACGCTCGATGTGCAGGGGATGGTGACCGGAGCCTGCATGATGCCCGGGGCTGGAATGTTGGCATTGTGCGGCTACAATATTATTTGCCAGCCGTTTGTGTGGTTGTTGTATGGGTATGATGGCAACCGTTTTTTCGGCGGCGGGCAGTTGCGTATTGACCTCGACAACGGCATCGGCCTGCAGGTGGAGAGCATAGCCACAGCCGACGGCAGGCGTTTCTTCCTCACCAACGAACATTTTTCGCGTATGGGTTTTGATCGGCCTGCCCAGTTGCTGAGTCTGGATTTGACGGACATTATAACGCAACTGGCCGTGAGCGATACGGGCGGAGTGGGGTTGCAGGTTTTGGAAGAGCCGGAGCAGTGGGGTTTGCAGCCCAATCCCACCACAGGGGTGGTGGAGATAGACCGCGAGGGGGTAGAGCTGGTGGAGGTGATGGATGCGGCGGGGCGGCTGATGATGAGTAGCCAGCGTGGCCGACAGGTGGACATTTCGGGTCTGCCGGGCGGGGCCTATGTGGTGTGTGTCACCTTTGCCGACGGCAGCCGTCGGTGCGGCAAAGTGGTGAAGCAGTAGCGGAACGTTATTTTTGCCAGATGTCCCAACTCAGGGTCGCCTGGCGATACAGCATGTCCAAACCTCCAATGGTTTGGGCACCGCGTGCTTTTGCCTGCAGCATGAACAGGGTTTCGGAGGGGTTGTATATCAGGTCGTAGCATAGGTGCCGCGGGGTGATGACTTCGAAGTGGGTCCAAGGCGAAGCGTCGGTGAGGGGGAACATGCCCGCAGGGGTGGTGTTGACAATGAGCAGGCACTGGGCGGCAAGGCTTTCGGCCTGGGAGTATGACACCGCTCCGGGGTGGAGTTCGGGGTGGCGCGACACGAGAGTGCAGTCAATGCCGAGACTGTGCAGGGCGTGGGTCACGGCTTTGGAGGCACCGCCAGTGCCCAACACCAAGGCGCGGGAGTGCCAGGATTGGAGCAGGGGTTGCAGAGTGTGGGCAAAAGCCGGGGCATCGGTGTTGTAACCCTCCAGTTGTCCGTCCACCACCTTGATGCAGTTCACGGCCCCAATGGATTGTGCCTCGCTGTCGAGTCGGTCCAGCAGCGGAAGTACGGCCTCCTTGTAAGGGATGGTGACATTCAGGCCGTTGATGCCCTTTTGCAGCATCCATTGTTTAAGCCCGTCCACAGAGGGGAGCTCGTAGAGAGTGTATTCGGCATTGGTGATGCCCTCACGCGCAAACATGCGGGAAAACCATTGCTGCGACCAGGAATGGCGCAGGGTTTTGCCTATCAAGCCATATCGTTTCATGCTGCAAAGATACGCAAAAAAAATGAAAGCGGAACACCTGATGGTTTCAGCGGGGATAAACTGTAGCGACTGTAGCGGTTGTAGCAGACTACGGAAAAGTCTGAAACAAAGTGTATCAAATAAATTGCGAACAAGACAAATGCGCATATCAACATTTTTTCGTATCTTTGCAAATTCGAGTAAAGAAAGAAAGATGAAGAAAGTACTCCGTATCATATTGCTAACAATTAATTTGCTACTGGTGGCAGTGTTTCTGCTATCCACTATGGCCGGTCAAATAGCACCGAGCAAAATGGCTTATGTGTCAATTCTGAGTTATGGGTATGTCATGTTTTTGGTGACCAACATTCTGTTCATCATCATCTGGCTCGCCCTCTCGAGGTGGGAGTTTCTTATCTCCACGGCGGCCATAGTGTTGCGTTATTCTTTCATACCCTTATTCTTTCAGGTGGGAGGCTGTCCCGATGCCGAAAACAACGAGAACACGCTCCGTGTAATGACCTACAATGTGCATTCGTTCGAGGGGCTGGACAGCGACACCGCCATGAAGGCCGATTCGGGAGCGAGGATGTTCTTGCAGTTGGTGGACGAGGAGCAGCCGGATGTGCTGTGTTTGCAGGAATTCTTCCAACCGAGGAAAGTGAAGCTGGCCGACAGCCTGGCCGCGCGGGGGTATAAGTACCACTACGGAGTGCACGGCAGCAACATACGCTCGCAGAACATATTGTTTTCGAGGTGCTGGATGGTGAAAGGGCACGATATAGACCGGCGGTCGAAGTTCTATGTGGATTTGGTGAAGGGGGACAACCGGGTGCGGGTGTGCTGTGTGCATCTCGACTCGTATCAGCTGACCGAAGACGATATGGAAGGGATTGAGAAACTGACCCATGCCAAGCCTGACAGCAGTACACACAAGCTGGTGGCGAAGTTTAAGGAGACCACACTGCAGCACGAACGCGAATGGATTGAGGAATTGCAGCCCCTGATACAGAAAACACGGGTGCCGATAATAGTGGCGGGCGATTTCAACGACACACCTGCTTCGTATATCTACCAGCAGATAACCGACACACTGGTAGACCCGTATGTGGAGCAAGGGCGGGGTTTCGGTACCACCTATCACGGGTATTATCCGGCATTCCGTATAGACTATGTGTTGCATAGCCCGGAATTCAAGACTTTGTCGTATAAGCGTGTGAAAACCGACATTTCGGACCATTATCCCGTAGTGGTGACGCTGCAGTTTCCCGAACGCAACGAAACAACAGAGGGGGAGACGGACAAGAAGTGATAGACTGCGTCACAGCCCAACAAGTACCATAGCTTATGACCCAGAAAGAGCGATACGAGAAATTGATAGCCTATTTCGAAGAGGCGTTGCCCACGGCGCAGACCGAATTGGAATATGCCAATGCCTACCAGCTGCTGGTGGCCGTGATACTTTCGGCCCAGTGCACCGACAAGAGGGTCAATATGGTGACGCCGGCACTTTTCAAAGCCTATCCCACAGTGCAGGACATGGCGAAGGCCACCCCCGACGAGATATTCAGCTATATACATTCGGTTTCGTATCCTAACAACAAAAGCCGACATCTGGCCGGTATGGCGCGGAAACTGGTGGAGGACTTTGGGGGCGAGGTGCCGGACGATATAGACGAGTTGCAGACACTGCCCGGGGTGGGGCGTAAGACGGCCAATGTGATAGCCTCGGTGGTGTTTCATCTGCCCGCGCTGGCGGTAGACACACACGTGTTCAGGGTGGCCAACCGGATAGGGCTGACCCGTAACAGCAAAACCCCATTGCAGACCGAGAAAGAGTTGGTGAAACATATTCCCGAAGAGAAACTGGCCATAGCGCACCATTGGCTGATACTGCATGGGCGTTATGTATGCCAGGCACGCAAGCCCCATTGTGCGGAATGTGGCATCGCGGAGCTGTGCAACATGTACAAGAAACAGTGCAAGACGGCGGCAGAATGACGATGCAGTTACTTTGTGATTAAAGAATAGCTATTGATAGATGATACTGACATATCCTTTGTTCCTGATAGGTTTGACGGCGGTGGCGATACCGATTATTATCCACCTGCTGCAGTTGCGGCGATACCGCAAGGTATATTTCAGCAATGTGGAAATGCTGGAGGAGCTGCAGAACGAGGACCGCAAACAGCGTAATCTGCGCCGACTGTTGATATTGGCGGCAAGAATACTGGCCATCGTGTGCATCGTGCTGGCATTCTGCCAGCCGGTGATACGGAGTGCGCAAAGCGGAATGCGGGCCGGGGGGACGGCGGTGAGCGTGTATGTGGACAATTCGTTCAGTATGGAGTCGGGCGGAGTGGACGGAAGTCTGCTGGAGACAGCACGCCGCAAGGCGCGCGAGATAGCGGCGGCCTACAAGCCGGGCGACCGGTTCCAGCTGATGACCAATGACGCGCAGGGGAGCCAGTTCAGATGGCTGAGTCGCGAGGAATTCCTGTTGGCAGTGGACGGGTTGGAGGTGAGCGGCGTTACGGCCATGCTCTCCACTATGGCCCAGCGGCAGAACGACTTCTTGCAGACAGCCCATGCGGCCAACCGTCATGCCTATGTGCTGAGCGACTTCCAGTGTGCCACAGCCGATGTGCAGAATTACCCCGTCGACTCAACGGTGTTGACCACACTCATCCCGTTGGGCGGAAGCGGGTTGGCGAATGTGTATGTGGACAGCTTGGCGTTCAACAGTCCTGCCTATTTCAAGGGAGCCACAGTGCGGGTGGAGGCTACGGTGACCAACGACGGCGACAAGGCAGTGGAGCGGTTGCCCCTGCGCCTGTGGGTTGGTGGCCGGCAGCGGGCGGTGGCGACGGTGGACGTGGGAGCGCATAGCAGTGCTACAGCCGAAATGACCTTTACGGTTGACGAGCAGGGAGTGTTGCAGGGGTATGTGGAAACGACCGACTATCCAGTGGTGTTCGATGATAAACTCTACTTCTCGCTGATGTCGTCGACCAGTGTGCCCATGCTTGCCATAAGCGGTCAGGGCGAAAACGTGTATATTAAGAAATTGTTTGGCAGCGACTCGCTGATAGACTACCGACAAGTGGGGGCGCAACAGATAGACTATTCGCGGCTGGAGCAGAACCGCTTTATTGTGCTGGACCAGCTGCACGCCATCCCTTCGGGAATGGCGCAGACCCTGACGTCATGGATAAACGAGGGCGGCTCGTTGCTGGTGTTGCCAGGGAACGATGCCGAGAGTGCTTCGTATAACCAATTTTTGGCTGCCTGCCAGGCTCCGCAGCTGCAACAGTGGGTCACCAACTCCACGTCGGCGGCACAGGTGCAGCTGGAGCATCCGCTGTATAGAGGAGTGTTCAAGGGGAAAAACGAGGATGTGGAAATGCCCACAATGACAGGCCATTGGCGGCTGATGTCGGCAGGAGGTACGGTGGCACAGCCCATCATCACCCTGCCCGACGGGGGCTATATGCTCACGGCCACCCCGGTGGGCAGTGGCTGGCTCTATTTGTTTGCCACACCGCTCACATCACAATACACCGACTTTGTGCAACAGGCGCTGTTTGTGCCCACACTCTATAACATGGCTCTCTACAGTGCCCCACCCGCCAACCCCTACCATCTGCTCACCGCCACAGACCCCATTGCGTTGGGAGCCCAGTGGCCGGAAGGCGTGTGCCGGATAGTGCCCGCGGAATATCTTGACGGCAGCAAGAAAGAAGAGGGAGTGGAGCTGATACCAGACTTGCGACGGGTGGGGGCGCAAAGCTATTTGCAGCCCCACGGGCAGTTGAACAAAGCCGGCAATTACCTGCTTTTGGCCCCAATGGGCGAGAACAGCGATGCCGCCCGAGGCACCAAGGCTAAAACGGTGAAACTGCATGAGAAGACAATGCAGGTGGCCCAAGGCCTTTCGTTCAACTATAGCAGGCATGAGTCGCGGCTGGAATACTATGACCACAGAGAGTTGAGCAAACTGCTTCCGGTGCACGACGACGGGAAAATCACCGTGGCGACAACGGCAAGGCGGTCGGTGACAGAATACATAAAACAACGCAGCCAGGGGAGACCGCTGTGGCAGTTGTTTGTGTGGCTGGCATTGGCGGCACTGCTGGCCGAGACGGTGCTGTTGAAGCTGGAAGAAAGAAGCGTGCGGGCCCAGAAGCCGGAATAGAACAGTTTGGGCATAAAGGCAATTGCGGCAACACTGCCCATTGGAAACAAGAGACAGGTATCGGAATAGAAAGGAAGAAGATGTTACAAATCAATAATATATCAAAGACATTCGGACAATACAAGGCGTTGGACAACATCAATCTCCACGTCAGGAAAGGCACGGTGTTCGGATTGCTGGGTCCCAACGGTGCCGGCAAGACCACGCTTATCCGCATCATCAACCACATAATAGCCCCGGACAGCGGAAGCATGCTGTTTGAAGGCCATCCGATGAGCGAGAAGGATGTGATGCAGATAGGTTATCTGCCCGAGGAACGCGGCCTGTACAAAAAGATGCGTGTGGGCGAGCAGGCGGTGTATCTGGCTCGACTGAAGGGACTGGACAAAGCCTGTGCCGAAGAACGGCTGCACCAATGGTTCAACCGACTGGAGATAGACGACTGGTGGAACCGGAGGGTGGAAGAACTGTCGAAGGGAATGCAGCAAAAGGTGCAGTTTGTGGTGACGGTGCTGCATCGGCCGCCACTGCTAATACTCGACGAGCCGTTTAGCGGTTTCGACCCAGTGAATGCCGACCTGCTGAAACGGGAAATAATGCACCTGAAACAGGAGGGCACCACCATCATCTTCTCCACCCACAACATGCCCTCGGCCCAGGAACTGTGCGACGATATCGCCTTGATTAACCATTCGCAGGTGGTGCTATCGGGTGGGTTGAGCGATATACAGGCACAGCATCCCGGATACGATTTGGACAAAATATTTATTGAAACAGTGAAACAATGAACAAGATACTACTCGTCATACAGCGTGAATACCTCACTCGAGTCAAGAAGCCTTCATTCTGGGTGTTGACCATTGTGGTGCCAATACTGTTGGCCGGAGTCTATGCCATACCTATCATACTTGCCTCGAGACCCATAGAGCATGCCCATGTGCTGCTGGTGGACGACACCGGTTTGTTTCAGGGACAATTCCGTTCGGGGCGTGACATCACCTATCACGAGGCCGGCAGCATAGAGTATGCCCGTAGGGAGTTGCAACAACATGACAGTCTGGATGCCATTGTTTACATCCCTGCACGCGAGACCACCCTGCCGCGCGACGCGTATCTGTACTACCGGTCGGATGCTCCGTCGCTAACGGTGCAGACGGATGCACAGAACCAGTTGCAGGAAATACTGAGAAACAGTATTCTGCTTGACGTGCATGGGCTTACCCCCGAGGACTATGCACTCCTTACGTCAACCCACATCAAGCTACGCCCACAGGATATAGAGACGGGCCGTGACGGTTTTCTGCAGGTGAAGATAGTGGTGGGGGTGCTGCTTGCTTTCCTTGTCTTTATGGCAGTGTTCATGTTCGGGTCGCAAGTGATGCGGGGAGTGATGGAAGAGAAGACCAGCCGTATAGTGGAAGTGATAGTGTGCAGTGTGAAGCCCTTCCAGCTGATGATGGGCAAGGTGGTGGGTATCGGGCTTGTGGGGCTTACCCAGTTTGCCTTGTGGGTGCTGCTGTCGGGCATTGCTGTGGTGGGTGTGCAGGCGTCGAATGCCGACCTTTTCCAACAGGCAACGGCACATCAAACAGAGATTGCCTCAAAGGGAACGGAAGCCACCACCCAATATGAAGCCGAACAGGCACGGGCTGCCGAATATGAGGCGGGACAGGGAATAGACAACAGTGTAAAGGAACTGATAGAGGGGCTTACGGGCATCAATTTCGCGATGCTTATTGTACTCTTTGTATTCTACTTTGTGTTTGGATACCTGCTGTATGCCTCACTTTTCGCGGCGGCGGGTTCGTTGGTGGACAACGAGACAGATTCGCAGCAGTTCACCCTTCCGATGACCGTACCGCTGATACTGACACTGCTGCTTATGCCTGCAATGGTGGGGCAACCTTCGGGCAGTTTGTCGGTGTGGCTTTCGATAATCCCGTTCACCTCGCCCGTGGCCATGTTGATGCGCATACCTTTCGGAGTGCCGGTGTGGCAAGTGGCGGTTTCCATGTTACTGCTGTTGATTACCTTCCCACTCTGCATCTGGGCGGCCGCGAAGGTCTACCGCTCCGCCATTCTGCGCTATGGGCAGAAAGCCTCTTGGCGCGATGTTTGGCGTTTCCTCCGCATTGGCTCTTGAGCGTGAGCCGGGCGCAACCGCATACCGCTGCATGGCAAAGAGAAACACATTCCTCGTTTAATATCTGTTCAATGATGAAATAGCATTGAACGGGCATTGAAATGACTTTGCAGTATTGGCACTTGAGCTTGCAGTCGCTAAGGCAATAGTTATCAAGCCTCTTGGCAACAAAATATCCTAAAAAACAAGTTTTTTTCATCGAATTCAAAAAAAAGTCGTATCTTTACGGCCAGAAAAAATGAAAGAAAAACGTTGGATATTAAGGGAAGATTATGACAAAGAGGTAGTTAAAAAACTTGCGGAAGAATTAGGAGTAGACGAAATTATCGCCACGTTGCTTGTAGAACGTGGTGTTACTACATTCGAAGAAGCACGGCATTTCTTCCGACCAGGGTTGGACCAATTGCATGACCCTTTCCTCATGAAAGACATGCACCGCGCCATTGCAAGGATCAATGAGGCGGTGCGACACCGTGAGCGGATACTCGTTTACGGCGACTATGATGTTGACGGTACTTCAGCCGTCGCGTTGGTGTATTCCTATTTGCACACAATACACTCTAACATCGATTTCTACATACCCGACCGCGACAGCGAGGGATACGGCATTTCGTTCAAAGGGATAGACTATGCGCACGAAACCGGTGTGAAGCTCGTGATTGCCTTGGACTGCGGAATCAAGGCATTTGAGCAAGTGGACTACGCCAATGGTTTTGGAATAGATGTCATAATAGGCGACCACCATCTGCCCGATGGCGACCATTTGCCTGCAGCAGTGGCAGTGCTGGACCCCAAGCGTTTGGATTGCCCCTATCCCTACAAGGAGCTTTCGGGATGCGGCATAGGGTTCAAGATAGTGGAGGCCCACCAGGAGCAGCGGATGGGAGTGCGGTTGTGTGACGCGCCCGACACCCTCGACGAGGCACGCCGTACCAAGCGCGACAACCTTCAGCTCTTCCTGCTCAAGTACCTTGATTTGGTGGCAGTGAGCATTGCGTCGGATATAGTCCCCATTATGGGCGAGAACCGGGTGCTGGCCGCTTTTGGACTCAAGGTAATCAATACCCGTCCACGTCCCGGCTTGGAAGCCATATTGACCTACGGACATATAGAACGGCGCACGCCCGACGAGATGCGCAACCACCCCGAGGACAAGTCGTATTTCCGCAAAGAACTGACCATAAGCGACCTTGTGTTTCTTGTGGGACCGAGAATCAATGCCGCGGGCAGAATACGCAGTGCGTTCGACTCGGTGCGTCTGCTGCTGAGCGATGACCCTGCGCAGGCCACCCTCCTGGCAGAAGAAATCAACAACTTCAACATCCAGCGCAAAGACCTTGACAGTGCCGCCACCGAGGAGGCGAAACGCCGCATTGAAAGCGACCCCCAAATGAAAAGCCGGAAGAGCATAGTGCTATTTGACGACAGCTGGCACAAGGGAGTTGTGGGTATTGTGGCGTCCCGATTGGTTGAGGCATACTATAAACCGACAATCATCTTCACCCTCTCCACCGATCAACTCATTACGGGTTCGGCCCGTAGTATCAAGGAGTTTGACATCCATACGGCATTGGAGCAGTGCAGCGACTTGCTGGAGCATTTTGGCGGACACAAATGTGCTGCCGGGGTATCGGTGCGTCCCGAAAATTTTGAGGCATTCAAAGTGCGTTTCGAGCAGGTGGTGGAACAGACCTTGAAGATGGACAGCATGGTGCCGGAGATAGAGATAGACGCTGTGCTCGATTTCGGCAGGCATATCACTCCCAAATTCCTGCGCATACTGAAGCAGTTCAGTCCTTTCGGACCGGATAACAATGTGCCGGTGTTTGAGTCAAAAAGCTTGGTGGATACAGGTTATCCCCGCATTGTGGGGAGCAATCACCTCAAGTTCAGTGCTATCTCGCTATTGTCTCGGTCGCGGCCCTATCCAGCTATCGGTTTCCAGTTGGGGCAGTGCTATCCGCGCATGAAGAAAGGCGAACCTTTCTCCATGTGCTATACCCTTGAAGAAAACTATTGGAACGGAAAGACTGAGATACAGTTGAATGTTAAGGATATCCGTTTCGAAGAGGACTAACATATAATACCCGAACCACTAAGCTATGGCTACCGACCGACCATCAACAGTATCCGCTCTGCTGTTGTCGACAGGGAGCCTTGGAACATGCCGCTACTCCTGAATGCGATAGAACGCCACACGCCGTTGTGAATGCCTTTGGCGAATTGGTTCAGGAACTTTGAGAATAAGACAATACGGCTGCTCTTTTCCCCAGAGAGGGGTCGCCCGTGAATAGATAACACTTAAAAAAAACATTGCATTATGGCTGACGACAAAAAGATTATTTTCTCAATGGTGGGCGTGGGCAAGCTGATACCGCCCAGCCGCCAGATATTGAAAGATATATACCTCTCCTTTTTCTATGGAGCCAAGATAGGCATCATTGGTTTGAACGGCTCGGGAAAGTCGAGTCTGTTGAAAATCATTGCCGGCGTGGACAAGGACTATCAGGGCGAAGTGGTGTTTGCGCCGGGCTATAGTGTGGGATATCTGGAGCAGGAACCCAAGCTGGACGACAGCAAGACGGTGAAGGAGGTGGTGCAGGAGGCGGTCCAGCCTGTGGTGGATGCGCTGAAGGAATACGAAGAGGTGAACAATGCCTTTGCCGAGCCGGATGCCGACTTCGACAAGCTGTGCCAGCGTCAGGGAGAATTGACCGAACTGCTGGAACAGTATGATGCATGGAATCTGGACAGCCGGTTGGAACGTGCTATGGATGCCCTTCGCTGCCCCGACGAGGACGAGCCGGTGAAGAACCTGAGTGGTGGCGAGCGGAGGCGTGTGGCTCTGTGCCGTCTGCTGTTGCAGGAGCCGGACATACTGCTGCTGGACGAGCCCACCAACCATCTGGATGCCGAGAGCATTGACTGGCTGGAGCAGCATCTGCGTCAATATAAAGGCACTGTGATTGCTGTGACGCATGACCGCTATTTCCTTGACAACGTGGCGGGCTGGATTCTGGAACTGGACCGCGGCGAGGGTATTCCTTGGCAGGGCAACTACAGCAGCTGGCTGGACCAGAAGACCCAGCGTCTGGCTATGGAAGAGAAGCAGGAGAGCAAACGACGCAAGACACTGCAGCGTGAGCTGGAATGGGTGTGCATGGCCCCTAAAGCCCGTCACGCCAAGGGCAAGGCCCGTCTGGCAGCCTACGACCGCATGATGAACGAGGATGTGAAAGAGAAAGAGCAGAACCTCGAAATATTCATTCCCAACGGCCCCCGTTTGGGCAACAAGGTGCTTGAGGTGGAGGGCGTGAGCAAGGCATACGGCGACAAACTGTTGTACGAAAATCTTACCTTCAGCCTGCCTCCTGCAGGCATTGTGGGCATCATCGGGCCTAACGGCTGCGGTAAGACCACGCTGTTCCGCCTTATCATGGGGTTGGAAAAGCCCGATACCGGCACTTTCACCGTGGGCGAGACCGTCAAGATAGGTTATGTAGACCAGCAGCATGTGCAGATAGACCCCGAAAAGAGCGTCTACGACGTGGTCTCGGAAGGGAATGAACTGATTAGCATGGGCGGAAGATTGGTGAATGCGAGAGCCTACATTTCGCGTTTCAATTTCACCGGTACCGACCAGAGCAAGAAAGCCGGCGTGCTGAGTGGCGGAGAGCGCAACCGTCTGCATTTGGCACTGACGCTGAAAAGCGAGGCCAACGTCCTGCTGCTCGACGAGCCCACCAACGACATAGACGTGAACACGATGCGTGCGTTGGAGGAAGGCTTGGAGAACTTTGCCGGATGCGCCGTGGTTATCAGTCACGACCGTTGGTTCCTCGACCGCATCTGTACCCACATACTGGCCTTTGAGGGCGACTCACAAGTCTATTTCTTTGAGGGAAGTTACAGCGAATATGAAGAGAACCGTCGCAAACGTCTCGGCGACGACACTCCGCACCGTCTGCGCTACAAGAAACTGATGAAATAGCACACACCATGAGAGCCTTGAAGTTTATAGCTCTGAGTGCTTGTTTATTGTCTGTCGCTATCGCTCAGGCGCAGGAGATTGGGGTGGATTACGACGAACAGGGGCACGTGACCCGTTCATCGCACGCAGTGGTGGATGCCAACGACCGTTTGGCGGTGCTTATCACCTACACCTACGACAGCACCGGCGTGGTGGAGACCCGCACCTTGCAAAGCTACGACAAGCAGGGACGCCCCGTGCGCAAAGAAGTATATACCGTTGACGAATACCTCATCTACACTGAAGAGAACAAGTACGACTGTCACGGCAATCGCACCCGCTGCACCCAGACTTCCTACGACGAAGACGGCAAACCCACTCCCACCGTCTACAAATACCGTTACAGCAAACAGCCCGACGGCAGCTGGAAACTGACCTCCATCCGCCTGAACGGGGAGGAAGTATTTGCCGACACTGCCGGATAAGAATATCATTCCCCGCCCCACACGGCACTTCGCTTCGTGTGGGGTTAATAAGATTACGTGCTTTCAGCACGTTTATCGGAAACCAAAATTACTTATTGTTTGATTCCACCTACGGGTGAGTTGAATGAATCGCTAAGATTATTGAGGGAGAATAGAGACAAGAAAGTAGTCGGTGCTTTGGCGATTTGTATTCCCGATGCCCTACATCTTCTGCAAAAACAAACCGGCCTCTCGAAGAACATCCTTGAGAGGCCGGCTGAAGTGGACTAGTCAGAATACAAAATAGCAATTATTGTATTACTGTATTGTACCAACGAATGATAGAAGTGTTAAGCCCTGTCCCACTGCTCATAGCTGTTTGGACGGCCGGAGGACACCAAATTTCAACAGGATTATTAGCAGTATGAGGCAGTATTTCAAGAGCTGCATTACCTTCACCAAGACCGGTACACATGTCAGTCTTATTTGTAACATTACTCATATCAAAATTATTAATCTGAAGGGTGCTCAATCTTGCACAGCCATTAAACAAATTACTCATACTCGTTATTTGGCTAGTATAGAAAGATGACAAGTCAAGATTCATCAATCTGACACAACCTTCAAACATACTTTCCATACCAGTTGTAACTAAACTAGCTGAACTGAAATGTGAGAGGTCGAGTTCGGATACTTTAGTGTTGTTATAAAACATGTGGTCCATTGTCGTCACATGGTTTGTATTGAAAGTTTCTATGCCCCAGATTCCAGACAGATTATTATTATTGGCAAACATAAACGACATATTAGTAACATTATCAGTTATAAAATTGGGGTCGAATGAACTTATCTGAGTAATACGATTTAAGTTTGCAAACAGATAACTAGAGTTCTCATTTGCATAAATATGACTGGCTTCAGTAATAAAATATAAAACTTGCCTCCCCAAATAACCCGGAGCTGACAAAGCGGCATATATGGGTATATCACCTTCCCGTTGAAGATCAACCCTGGTAGCATCCGGGAAAGCAGTAATTGGGGTCTCATACAAAAATTGGATATTGGTAACATTGTCGTTAGCAAGGTTACGGAGCACTGCATTGACAGTAGGTCCCTCATCAAGATAAGCATCTCCACCGCCAACCAGTCGTTCGACAGCTAATGTAATCGATGCCATATGACTAGCAGTCGCAACAGCATTGGTAACTTGGAAGTTACACTTTTTACCCGTGGTAGTTTCCACTCTCATGGTGATACCACCGCTGAAAGGTGGCACAACAATGTAGAAGTCGTGATCATCGCCAGGAGTAATGGTTTCCATTTCATTATTATATTCCCCAGTCAAAATGGCATAGTTGCTAGTCCCACTCATAGTTAAATTACCATCTGCAATATTAACAGTACCTAATCCACAGAGGGTGACCGAAGAACCAGGAGCGCCTTGTATTACAATGCGTTCCACCTTAAGATCGCCGTAATTAGGGTCAGTCTGGGGGATAGCGTTCGACACATTCACCTTGATAATAGAACAGAGATTCTTAAACTGGAGAATGTCGCCATCATTCACTGCTGCCATAGGCATATCTACACGTTGGTGACCATCTTCGTCCTTTTTGTAACTCTGAGTGGTAGGTATATTGATCTGCGCAGTCCCATTGTTAACATCCATAGTTCTAACACAGTTACTGGGGAAGATTGCATAGTAGGGGTCAGAGCCTTGTACATCCGTTATCAGGGCATACGTTCTGTCTATATGTGATAAGGTATACTCCTTACCGTTAATTCTCACTCGGTCGCCAGTATTCCAAAAAGGATAGAGGGCACCATTTATGGAACCGATATATGCCTTGGTATCTTGGTTAATAACAGCCTTGAGGGTGACGACATCCTTCTCTTTCTGGCATCCATACATCATGGCAATCCCTGCCAACAATGCGCAAAATAGAAATACTTTTCTCATCTTTATACTTTTTCTTAAATAGTACTACCTGCCCAATTATCGGTAGATAAATTAGTTTTAATCTCGGAGGTGCCATACACAGGGGATAGTGTCTCATCCTGGGTTTTGTCACCGGCTTCTAATGATGCGAATCCTTCCTCCACTTTGAAGGAGACTACCTTGATTGAAGGAACTTTGTAAATGTGTTTCATCTTTTTATTTATTATTATTGTTGTGTATTATTGATTGTTATTGGTAGTAATGTTTTGTGCCCCAAGTCTTCAACAGGCAAATAATTATTAAGAAAGCATAAGACTTTTGTGCTCGAAAATCTTTGTTTTGTATAATCGTTGCAATGCCTCTTTTGCAAAACTATTAAAATGCAAAAGTACCATTTTTCTCTTGAATAGTGAAAGAATTTCGAAGCGAGAACTTATATTTCACATTTTTTAGGTTTTTATGCATTTGCGTAAAGTGCTGTAAAATATATGATACTGCCTTATTAAGTTTATTTGTTAAATAATTATAATTTATGTACTGCAATGCAGTGTTTTCTTCAATAATCAGCAGGTGATTTCCAGAAATTTGCTCTCCATGTCACGCCTCTATAGGTGTGTATTGTACACTGCGCTGATAATCATTAAACAAGCCGTTATGCGTAGATATGTGAGACCCTATTATTTCTTTCGCCCCTTCAGGGCGATTGGTCAACAACGCCTTTACATTTTCAGCAAAGACGAGGAACACAACTACGAGATTGATTTCCTCCCGTCGTGAGGCAACAAATTAGTACCGATTGAGGTGAAGCCATCAGACAACCGCACACACAAGTGGTTAGATGTGTTTTTGCGGGAAATATTCCCCGCGTAAAGCGTAACCGCATTTTGTTTTACACCAAAGACTATCAGCAGTAGGAACAAACACATTGTATTCCGTTCTACATGATAGCAGTTTGTGGAATGTTTTAGCAAAAAAAAGTATATCATAACTGACTAATCAAAAATATTTTGTATCTTTGTAATCGCCATTACGGTAATGATTATTATTTAAAATGCTGATACAATGAAATTCTACGGTAGAGAGCAAGAATCGGAAAGTCTGGAAAAAATATGGGCGCAGTCCTTTCACACTCAGAGGTATGCAGAGCAAGAGCGTGTGACGGAAGTTTCGTCGTGGTGGGATCGCAGTGGCGAAATGGAAATAGACCTGATAGCCGTATGTAGTCTCGACCGGCAAGTGACTGTCGCCGAGGTGAAGCGCAACCGAAATAAAATCGACCTCCAGCTCCTCAAAGAAAAGGTGAAACAAATCAAACCACTATTTCCGCGATATAAAATACAAACATTAGGGTTGCCTCTCGAAGATATGTAAAAGATACACAGAGAATGAATTACTGATTGTGTTGTTATGAATGTATTAGTAACTGGTTCTGCCGGTTTTATCGGCGCGTATTTGGTTTTGAACTTATTGGAGCGAGAATCCCCTATCAATATTGTGGGATTGGACTCCTTGAATACTTACTATGACATACGGCTGAAGGAGTACCGGTTGGAGTTGATTGACCGATGTGTTGCGAAACACCCTGAGAGCAAGTATACTTTTGTGAAGGGTAATATTGCCGACAAGGATTTAGTGAACAGGCTTTTTGCCGAGTACCACTTCGACATTGTTGTGAATCTGGCTGCCCAGGCGGGGGTACGATACAGTATTGTGAATCCCGACACCTATATTGAAAGCAATGTTGTTGGTTTTTACAATATCCTTGAAGCATGCCGACACTATCCCGTGCAGCATCTAGTATATGCCAGCAGCAGCAGTGTTTACGGCGGCAACAAGAAGATACCATTCAGTACGGACGACAATGTGGATTATCCTGTAAGTCTGTACGCTGCGACCAAGAAGAGCAACGAACTTTTTGCTCATTGCTATAGCAAACTATACGACATTCCGTCAACGGGTTTGCGATTCTTTACCGTGTATGGACCTGGGGGGCGGCCAGACATGGCCTACTTTAGTTTTACTGACAAACTGATACGAGGCGAGACCATCCAGATATACAACTATGGCAATTGCAAACGCGATTTCACTTATGTGGACGACATAGTGGAGGGCATTGCTCTGGTGATGAAACGGCCACCGGAGCGCAAGAAGGGAGCCGACGGCCTGCCCATTCCGCCGTATGCCATATACAATATCGGTGGTGGCAAGCCGTATAGTCTCTTGGATTTTGTTCAGATATTGCAAGAAGAACTTTTGCGCACAGGCTTGTTGCCTAAAGACTATGATTTTGAGGCACACAAACAATTGGTGCCGATGCAGGCAGGCGACGTGCCGGCAACTTATGCCGATACGAGTGCCTTGAAGCGGGACTTTGGATTTGTTCCAAAGAAAACCCTTCGGGAAGGATTGGCGTTGTTCGCGGAGTGGTATCGCACATTCTATAAGTCGTAACGGCCGCTTTTATGCAATCAATGTGTACTGCATAAAGAAGAAGATGATTGTTGTGCCATGAAAAGTAGAATCCTTTATCAGGCGAGTACACCTTGGCCCTAAGTTATTGATTTTTTATTTGTGCTGGGGGAGCGTGGCTGGGGGCTTTGGGACGGAGGATGGGGCGGCAGCCGATAACGGCTGCATTGTTTGTGGGGGTGGGGCTTTAGGCCGCAATGAGGTGGTTGTATCTTTGCATCGTGTTTGAGTCGTGATACACTTCGTTGAAGGTTCTGTGTTGCTTCGCTGTAGCTTCGCTTCCGGAGGCGAACAAAGAGCGAAGACAGCGATAGCGCGAAGGGGAGCAAGGCGTTCTCACGATTGGGTGGAAAGGTTGGGAGGATTTGAATTTGTTAATGCAATAGATGGTGCATTAGCCCATTTGAGTACGGAGATGCAAATAGGAGAATCGATGGTGCGTCAAGGTGATGGTTCGATACAAGTTACCGGGCTTGGGTTTGCCGATTGGCGAAAAAGGAGTATCTTTGCAAAAAGAAATGAGTAGTATTATTGTTTTAAAAATGATGTAAAAGTATGAAAACAAGGAGTTTTTATTTGGTTATTGCAGTCATGTTGGTAATGGTTTTCCCTATGTCGTGCAACAACGGAGGAGAGCGGCCGGAGGGGGTTGAGGAAGAAAAATGTGAACCACTCAATCCTATTGACAGCATTATCGACTCTACGGTGACCGATGAGCGGTTGTGCGAAGTGTTTAAATACCTGCTTCAACACCCAGATTTTGTAGTCAACAGTGATAGTGTGGGGTACCATCGATGGGGTGCGGACGAGGATGATGTAAAGATGATATGGAAGGATTGCGGGAATGTAAGGGTGTATTCTATTCCAGAGGATCATCCCCATGCGAGCTATCATCAAAACTTTGTTCAATTCATAAGACCGGGCGGTGGCATAGACTCTACCTTTTTGAATGACAATGCGGGTGGGTTGGAAGAATTGTTCAGCCTGAGGTGCAGTGACGGCAAGACGGTTTATATTTTGAGAACCAGCCTATTTTATGGTCATCAGGGTAATGCTAAATGTGAGAATATCAGTGCATTCTCCATGCAGGGCAACCGCTTGGTGAAAGAGAATTTGTTTCATGCAAAGGAGCGGCAGTACGACAATATTGAGGTTTGTTGCGGAGGGCATCGATATCTGCCACTGGACTTTGGGGAGATGGTTTTGATTGATATTGAAGAAGCGGAAGAGAGTGGGGAGGTGCCAATGTTTGTGATTGCGGAGATCAACGATGCCGACTGGCCCACAGGACTTGGCTTGAAGTATGTGTGGAAAGGGAATTGCTTTGAGTGTGTGGGGAAATGTAAGTATGACGCAAATGGCTATATCCCACAAAGTTGATGCCGATGAAGCTCTGCTCGGCAGGCATTGTGGATTGTGGGTCACAGGAGAGTTAGAGGGGTAGAAGGATCGCTTTGTCCGAATTGGTGGAGTGAACCCGTAAATGCGTTAATTTCAGTCGAGACGGCCACTAATGGATTATTGCTTTTTCAAGAAGGAGTTGGCGCGGAGGGTGAAGTTACGACGGAGGCAATGGCGGTAGAGGGAGATTTCGAGGCTGTGGTAGTTGCCTTCGCGGCCGATGAGGGGGAGGATGTAGTTGGTGGGTGAATAGCCGTCAATATGGATTAGCAGGGATGTGGTGTCGAGAGTGAGGGTAAGGGTGTCGTGAGAGATGGGGCTGACCAGAGTGGCGGGAGTGGCATCGGTGCACCAGTTGACGGGGTTGATGGCAAAACGGTTGCCGTTGCTTATCATAGGGATGGCGCAGGAGTTGTCGAGGACAGAGTTATAGCAGATGGTGACACCCAGGTCGGCGCTATCGTGGGCTGGCAGGAGGAATGGGGTTTGGGCGATGTCGGAGTCGGCCACGTGCCAGCCGAGAACATAGGCGGCCACCATCCGTTTGTGGGTGGAAGAATCCATGTGTTTGACGAGGTCGACAACGGCCATAGCACCTTGGCTGAAGCCGGCCAGGATGAAGGGGCGACCGTGATTGTAGTGGGAGAGGTAGTAGGCGAAGGCACGTTGCACATCGCCCAAAGCCAAGGGGATGCGCTGAGAGACGAGGCTGTCGGAAGTGAAGGTTTGGAGGGTGCATTGGCGGTAGTAGGGGGAGAAGTAGTTGAAGCCGCTGCAGAGAAGGGAGTCGACACCGATCATCTCACCATAGAGGAAAGTGCGGATGCTGTCGTTGTGGGTGTCGGCGAAGTGGCAGGGGGCGCCTGTGGGACTAGAGTAGTCGCCTGTCTCGGTAGAGATAATATAGAAAACGTCGACGGCGGCATTGCGGTTGTTGACATACCATTGTGTGGAGTCGGAATAAACGGGGGCGTCCGGAATCACTTCGGCGAGCTGTGAGCGGCTGTTGGTTCGGCATGAAGAGATGGCGAAGAGGATGGCCAAAGATAACAATTGGACGATTAAAGTAGATGACAATGAGTGTTTTACTTTCATGGGATGTTGGTATTTGTGAAATGCAAAGTTATGAAAAAAATGCATTCTCTGGGCGATAAATGTTGGAAATACTCAATCGGTAAGTCTAATAGGGCGGAGATGGTTCAAGCAGACGCGAGGTGTGATGATGAGGCCTGCATGAGAGGCTGGGAGGGTAGTTTTGAGCGCTGCGCTCTTGATGGTAAGCGAGTTGACTATGACGGTGAATAAAAAATGAAAGAGGTGTGTCGATGTTTCGGATTTTTCTTGTATATTTGCAAACTGAACAGAAATGAATAACCCTCCTTTACGATGATGAACTTTACACACTTGCATGTGCATTCCCACTATTCGATGCTGGATGGAATGTCGAAGATAGACGACTTGGTGAAAAAAGCCAAGAGAAACGGTATGTATTCCCTCGCCCTAACCGACCATGGTAACATGTTTGGTATTAAGGACTTTGTGGATACTGTGGCCAAGGAAAACAAGAAGGTGAAAGAGCAGATAAAGGAGAAGGAGGCCATACTGAAAAATGACGGTGCCACACCTGAGGAGAAGCAGGAAGCCGAATATCAGATTGAGGAGCTGAACAAGCAGTTTTTCAAGCCCATTATCGGAACAGAGGCTTACTGTGCCCGCCGCTCGCTTCATGACAAGGACAAAGACGTGAAGGAACTGAATCCCGAAACAGGACGCGAGAGGATTGTGGACAGCAGCGGCTACCACCTCATTCTGCTGGCCAAGAACAAGCAGGGCTACAAGTCGCTTTGCAAGTTGGCTTCCATAGCCTATACCGAAGGTTTCTACAACCGTCCCCGAATCGACCACGAGGTTTTGGAGAAGTATCATGAGGGGTTGATTGTGTGTTCGGCCTGTTTGGGCGGCGAGATACCCCAACTGATAATGAAAGGGGATTTGGAGGGTGCAGAGAAAGCCGTGTTGTGGTTCAAGAGGGTGTTTGGTGACGACTATTATCTTGAGCTGCAGCGCCACCAGACCGACAAGCCCAACGCCAATGTGGAAACATATATGCGGCAGGAGCAGGTGAACCCCGTGCTGATAGAGCTGGCCCGCAAACATAATATCAAACTTGTGGCCACCAACGATGTGCATTTTGTGGAAGAGGAGCATGGCGAAGCCCATGACCACCTTATCTGTCTGGCTACACAGAAGGACTATAACGACCCCAACCGCATGCACTACACCAAGCAGGAGTGGTTGAAAACCCCTGAAGAGATGGCCGCCATCTTTGCCGATGTGCCCGAAGCACTTTCCAACACCATGGAGGTGGCCAACAAGGTGGAGACATACAGCATCGACTCCGACCCCATCATGCCGGTGTTCGACATACCGGAGAGTTTCGGCAGCGAGGCCGAGTACCGTAGTCGTATCACCGAAAAAGAGCTTTTTGATGAATTCACCCAGAACGAAAAGCATGAGGTGGTGCTGAGCCAAGAGGATGCAGAGAAGAAGATAAAGAAGTTGGGCGGATACAACAAGCTCTACCGCATCAAGTTTGAGGCCGACTATCTGGAGAAGCTGGTATGGGATGGGGCAAGGAAACGGTATTTATCGGACCGTAAGGACTTGACAGATAAGTCGGAAATGTCAGCCATAAAGGAGGCACTCACCAGCGAGCAGCGTGAGCGCATAGTGTTTGAACTGCACACCATTAAGACCATGGGTTTCCCAGGTTACTTTCTCATCGTGGCCGACTATATACGTGGTGCCCGTGAGGAGCTGGGCGTGAGCGTGGGACCCGGACGAGGTTCGGCAGCAGGCAGTGTGGTGGCCTATTGCCTTTGGATTACCGACATCGACCCCATGAAATACGACCTCCTGTTTGAGCGTTTCCTCAATCCCGACCGTATCTCGTTGCCCGATATCGATGTTGACTTCGACGATGCCGGGCGAGGGAGGGTGCTCGATTGGATTACCGACAAATATGGCAAGGAGAAAGTGGCCCACATCATTACCTATGGCACTATGGCCACCAAGTCGGCCATTGCCGATGTGGGACGTGTGGAAAAGATTGACCTGACAGTAGTCAACAAACTCAAGGAGTATATACCCGAACGATCCTTCCCCGACAATATCAAGGACGACAAGGGCAAAGCGCCCAAGGTGAATCTTGTCAACTGTTATAAGTATGTTCCGGAACTCCACCAAATAATGGAAGAACCCGGTAATGAGGACTTGAAAAACATGCTGACCTATGCGGCCGAATTGGAGGACACAAACCGGCAGATAGGCATCCATGCATGCGGTGTTATCATTGGTGCCGACGACCTTACCAATTTCGCCCCGGTGTGCACCATCTTCGATAAGGATTCCAATCAAGACGTGTTGGTAACCCAATATGACGGCCATGTGGTAGAGACTGTGGGCCTCATCAAAATGGACTTCCTGGGGCTGAAAAACCTTACCATTATCAAGAATGCTGTCCGCATGATTAAAGAAAACCACGGCGTGGAAATAGATGTGGACCATTTGCCAATCGACGATAAGGAAACCTACGAACTCTTCTGCAAGGGCAATACGGTCGGAACATTCCAGTTTGAGTCGGCGGGAATGCAGAAATACTTGCGTGAATTGGAGCCCCATGTGTTTGAAGACCTCATTGCTATGAATGCCCTCTACCGCCCGGGTCCCATGGATTATATCCCCGACTTTATCGACCGTAAGCAGGGACGCAAGCCCATAGAATACGACATTCCCTGCATGGAGAAGTATTTGAAGGACACCTACGGTATCACAGTCTATCAAGAGCAGGTCATGCTTTTGTCGCGCCAACTGGCCGGATTTACCCGTGGCCAAAGCGACACACTGCGCAAAGCTATGGGTAAAAAGCAGATAGACAAGATGAACGAGTTGGAGGTGCTGTTCTATAAGGGCGGCGAGGCCAACGGGCATCCCAAGGACAAACTTAAAAAGATCTGGGAAGACTGGAAGAAATTTGCCTCCTATGCATTCAACAAATCACATGCCACCTGCTACTCGTGGGTTGCCTACCAGACCGCATATCTCAAGGCTCACTATCCTGCGGAATACATGGCCGCAGTAATGACCAGCGGACAGAAGGATATCAAGCGTGTGACTGAACTTATGGACGACTGCCGCAAGCATGGCATCGAAATCCTGCCCCCGTCGGTCAACGAGTCGGGAAGGGATTTCTCGGTCAACTCCAAGGGACAGATACGTTTCGGTCTGCAAGCTATTAGCGGTATGGGTGAAGCGGCGGCCGAATCCATCATATCCGAGCGTGAAGAGCACGGCCCATATAAAAATATCTTCGATTTTCTTGAACGTATCGACATCCGTACGGTCAACCGCAACAACCTCGAGGTTATGGTAAAGGCAGGAGCGTTCGATGGGGTGGGCGATATGCACAGGGCACAGTATTTCCATAAGGAGAGCGATCGTGAAGGCTCACCCACTTTTATCGAACGACTCATGAAGTGGGCTACCCGCCAGCGACAAAACAGCGATTCGTGCCAGATGTCTATCTTCGATATGGCCGAGGAGATAAAGCAGGAGGAGTATCCCCTGGTGCCGCAATGCGAACCATGGAGCGTGATTGAGAAGTGTCAAAACGAGTACCAGGTAATCGGGTTCTACCTTACGGCCCATCCGCTCGACAACTACCGTTTCGAGATGGACCATTTCGTCAATGCCACCTGTGCCCAGATGAAAGACCTCTCAGCTCTGGTTGGTAAGACGTTGACCTTTGCCGGCATTGTTTCCGATGTCAAGACTGGTCTTTCCACCAAAGACAGCCAGCCCTACTGCATTATGAACCTGCAGGATTACACAGATGTGTACCAAATAAAACTATACAAAGGTGAGGCCGTCAAATTCAGAAACTTTTTCGTCAACGGTCATTTTCTCTTCATCAAGGCGCACGTTGTTCAATACAAATATAGTAGGGAAGACGGCACAACCGAGCTCTCCAAACCGAGACTCCGCATAGATTCTATGTCGATGCTCTCTGAGGTGATGGACCAACTAACCCGCTCGGTTCATTTCAGCATCAAGCTTTCTGCCATTACTGACGATTTCTGCAATCAACTGCAGGCAATGGCCAAGAAAGCCAAGGGCACCACAGTGGTAGAGGCACAAGTGTTGGACACTTCTACCGGACTGACCCTTTCCATGAAGTCCCAGAATATGAGGGTTACTCCATCCAAGTTTATCCCATGGCTTAGAGAAATGCCCGGGGTAGTGGAGGTGAAACCTGTTACGCATTAAGAATATAATAACGAACAAACACTACGACACCGTGATTAAGCTATCGACACCGGTAACCATTGAACCATCGCAATATACAGTTTCGCACCAGACGCCGATGCTGTTGATGGGCTCCTGTTTCACCGACCATATAGGGCAACGGTTGATTCAATCCGGCTTCGAAGTGCTTTGCAACCCATTCGGTACTCTCTATAACCCCTGTTCGGTTGCGGCCTGTATGCAGCAGGCTTTGCGTAACGAACCGATCACAGAGCAGCACTTGGTCCACCACGATGGCTTGTGGCATTCATGGCTTCATCATAGCCGCTTTTCACATCCAGACAAGACGGAGTGTCTGAACCGCTGCAACGATTCGATAGTGCAAACCCACAACTTCCTGGCACAACATCCCACCATCATTATCACTTTCGGCACCGCCTATATCTTCAGCCTTATAGCCCCCGATGCGGCACCACAAATGAGTCACCGTGTGGTGGCCAATTGTCACAAGCTGCCATCCGGCATGTTTAAGCGGCGTAGGCTTTCAATTTCCGAAATAGTGAATCTTTGGGGCGATATTGTCGTGCAGCTGGAATCTGCAGGTGTAGCTCGGATTATCTTTACCGTTAGCCCTATACGCCACATGGCCGACGGTGCCCATGGCAACCAACTCAGCAAAAGCACCCTTCTCATGGCGGTAGACCGTCTGATTGAGCTCTATCCCATCTGCAGTTATTTTGACAGCTATGAAATTCTGCTTGACGAGTTGCGCGACTATCGGTTTTACGACCGCGACATGTGCCATCCCTCGTCCTTGGCAGTGGACATAATTTGGGAACGCTTTCAACAGACCTTCATGACCGTGCAGACCATAGAGTTGGCCCGACAGTATGAGCGGCAACAGCGACAGTCGCTTCATCGCCCAAATATCAATTATAATTCAACAGAATAGATTCTTTATCTCAGTAATAGTAAACAAATATGATGGGATTCGTCCCACACAAGCAAAAGCTCAACAACAATGAACAAAAAGAACATAGCCTTGGTAATGGGAGGCTTTTCCGGCGAACATGACATTTCCATTAACAGTGGAAACCAAGTGTATGAAAATCTCGACCACGAGAAATACAACATTTACAAAATCGTCATCGACCGCACAGGCTGGTATTGTCTGAAGGAAGACGGAAGCCACACACCCGTCAATCGTGATAACTTCACAGTTGACGGAACCAGCTTCGATCTTGCATTTATAATCATACATGGCAATCCTGGCGAAAACGGTGTGCTGCAGGGCTATTTCGACATGCTCGGCATACCCTACACCACTTGCGGCTACTATACATCGGCCCTCACTTTCAACAAAGGCTATTGCAATCCTGTGGTCAAGAGTTTTGGCATAGTTAATGTGGCGGAGTCGACTCTGCTCAACGACATGCCCGGTCCGTCGCAAATCGACGACATCAACGCCCGGTTCACCTATCCGCTCTTTGTGAAACCCGCCGCCGGTGGCAGCAGTGTGGCCACCACCAAGGTCAAATCGCCCGACCAGTTGCTGGAGGCCATCCGCCAAGCTTTTACCGAGGACCATCAGGTGTTGGTCGAGGAATTTATCAGCGGTCGTGAATTCGACTGCGGAGTGTTTCTCACCCATGAACAGAAATATGTTTTCCCCATAACGGAGATAATACCTACTGGCGGTCACGAGTTTTTTGACTATCAGGCCAAATATGACGGATTCAGCAACGAGGTGACCCCTGCCGAGGTCGAGCCTGCCGTGAGTCAGCATATCCAGCAGGTGTCGGCTCAGCTCTACGACCTCCTTAACTGCCGGGGAGTGGTGCGGTTCGACTACATATACGATACCGACCGGCAGCAACTCTTCTTCCTTGAGGTCAACACCATTCCGGGTCAAAGTGCCGAAAGTATTGTTCCCAAACAGGCACGCGCTATGGGCATCTCCACCCGTCAGCTATACGAGATGATTGTCCAGAACAGCCTGGACGCCTGTTAGCCTTACGCTATTCAATCAAAATCCCGTTAACATGCACTGTTATTATCATAGAATTGCCCTTGTAGCCGTTGCCCTGTTGGCTTTTATGCCCCACAGTCTGGCGGCGCAGGATATACCCTGCCGGGATACGATGGTGGCGGTGTTTGACACTATCTGCGAGGGTGAAGAATATGTTTTTAATGGCCGCATGCTTTCATATTCGGGATACTTCTATGATACCCTGCCTCGGGTGAATGGTGGATGCGACAGCGTGATAGTACTCAAGCTCAATGTGCTCGAGTACTGTGAGGTGTTTATATTCTTGCGGCGACACTGTCGTGGCAATGTAGGATACGAACTGTCAGCCGCCTATCCGCAAATCGTTTATTACGACTGGTCGTCCCAGCCACACGACAGCACTCTCGACGGTCAGGAGGACTGGCCATGGGTGTTTGTCAATCCCCAGGTGCCTACCACCTACAGCGTCCGCGTGGCATATTCGTCCGACGGGCAGCTATGTGCCTCGGAGGGCTCGCGAAAGATTAATCCCATCGAAACCGTCACGGCCTCCATGCATGTGTGGCCCCAAGTGCTTACATATGATTATATGGACATCGTTCTTGAAGATTTCAGCACCGGTACCCGTGAGGCGCACTGGGATGGCTGGGCCGGTCGCCATTGGTATATCAATGGAGTGCGGCAGGAGAATAATCAGGAGCAGGCCACTTTCCCGGTGGACCCTTGGTGGGGCGATACGGTAGACATTATGATGGAAGCCTACACCCCCACATGTGTGGACACTGCCTACAAACGTATCCCGTTTCACCGTGTGGCGGTTTATTTCCCCAATGTGTTCACTCCCGACGCCGACAACAACAATGAATTCAGACCCTATGTGCAGGGCGTGCTGCAATACGAATTGTGGATATACGACCGTCAAGGCCATAAGGTATTCCATACCACCGATATTGAATATGCATGGGACGGCACAGCGGAAGGGGTGCGTTGTCCGCAAGGCACATATACCTATTTTTGCCGTTTCAGCGAGGTGGACAATCCGGCCGGGTCACAATCGCGCACAGGGAGCGTAACCCTTTTGCGTTGATTTTGGCTATTTGGCCATGAGAAAAAGAAAAAGAGACTCTCTGTTGGAGTCTCTTTTTTTTGAGGTCGCTTCCGGATTTGAACCGGAGTAGCAGGTTTTGCAGACCTGTGCCTAGCCCCTCGGCCAAACGACCTTATTATTCTTGATTTCGGCTGCAAAATTACAAAGATTTTCTCAATTGACAAAATATTTTTTTTCTTTTTGATGTGAAGTATTGTGGATGTGTCTGTTATTGGAAATTATTTTTTATCCTCCCCATCGTTTCTTCGAGTGTTTCTACCCCTAAATTGAACGTTTTTCCGCCTTTTTGTGGGAGTATGGAATACGTCTATAGTGCTATGTGCGAATTACGTGCTATTATTCAGTGTGTTGTATACTTTTTTAGTCCCAACGGGTACGGTTGTTTAAATCACTGACGAGCCTTAGTAATAGAGAGTTACATCGTCAGTTTCCAAAAGCATTGGGGTCGCACTCTTTCCGTGCTGGTGGCGCAGGCCGTAGTCACGCTTTGTGCAGACGGAGGGGGTGGAAGATAGTGTGTTGGCAGTCTTTTTGTGTTAGCGTTTCAGGTACTTTATTTCTTTAGGGTCAATGAGACCGTATTGGATTGCTTTTGCGATGCGGGCACCTGATTTGTTGACAATGTCCAGTTTGCGGGAGAGGTCTTTTTGGTGCTCTTGAATGTTCTTGTCCGACTCGTGTAAAGCTGTGGCAATCTCGGCAGCGGTGCAGCCGGCCGCCTCCATGAGCAGCAGGTTACGTTCGGTGTCGCTTATGGTGATGTCGAAGCGGGTTTCGGAGGTCTGTTTGATATAGAGTTCTGCCGCCTCTTTGAGGGTCAGCATGACTGGGTAGTTGAAATAGTATTTCTCGCCCCGTTCCAGGCTCTCGATAGCACGCAAGACGTTGTCTACCGAGAATCCCCCGGCAGCATTTTTACTGACAAAGGCCTGTGCCCCCGACTCGAGCGATTCGAACACAACGCGCCCTATTTCGAGCATACGTTCCTGCCGGTTGGTCTCGCCGGGCAGGGGGTTATCGAAACGGCCGGAGAGGATGATGATTTTGATGTCGGGGTATTTTTTGTGTACTTTCCCAGCGATAAAGATTCCTCCGGTAGGGTCGCCTTGAAACTCCATATCGAGGAGCAGGTAGTCGGGCATGGGGTGGTCCAGGGGGCTGTCGAGCGCTGCCATAAGCTGTATGCCACTGGGGTAGGTGTCGATAACGGTAACCTGCCGATGGTCTATGTCGCCGTCGTCGTTCATGCCGCAGGCAATAAACGAGCCCTGTGCGTTCAGTTCTATCTTCAGAGCCTTTCGTATGATGGGCTCATCGTCAACAATCATTATCTTTATCGGTTCCATGTGTGAGGTTTTGCGATGATGGGTTGCGCCAGGGGTCGGGTGTCCATTCTTGGTTGTCGCTGCCGGCCAGCAGGCAGTGGAAAGTGCTGCCTTGTCCCAGGGTACTCTCGGCCCAGATGCGGCAACCGCGCAGGGTGTTGTCGTCGTGGCGTTTGATGATGTATTTACAGAGTATCAATCCGAAACCGCTGCCGTGTGGGGCGTCGGGGTCGGGGTTGTTCACTTTCTTGTCGGCACGGAACAGGTTGTCGATGGTCTCTTCGTCCATTCCGGTGCCGGTATCCTGCACCTCGATGTGCACAAAACGGTTGTCCTCGGGCAATAACTCCGCATAAACCGAGACTTTGCCCTCGGTGGTATGCTGCAACGCATTGTTCACAAGGTTGCGCAGCAGGATTTCTGTCAGCTGTCGGTCACCATTGATATTGAGCGTTGTGGGATAGATGACGAGGTCCACGTCGTGTTCCAGCCTCACACAGGAGGCGGCCACGCTGTCGAACACATCGTTCAGTGGGAAGACAGATGCTTGGAACTGCAGGCCTTTGGGTATTGAGAGGTTGGTCCAGCTCTTGATGTTGGAGAAGGTGCGAAGCAGCTGGTCGAGCACTTCCTGCCGCATCTCTTCGCTCAGTTTCTTGTTGGTGAGGTAGGAGAGGAACGGGTTAATGTCGTGTCGCAGCACAGATAGGCAAGTCTCCACATTGGCTATGCGTTCCACATCCTGGCGTTTGGCTTCCTGTAGATATTGTTTTTCGCGGCGCAACACCCGGGAGCGGTGCCGCAGCAGGAGTACCAGCACTATCAGTGCCGCCAACGAGAGCGAGCCCAGCAGGATGACAATGCTGTAGTATCGGTTGCGGGTTTCGGAGCGGAAAAGGAGGTCTTGGAGCATGAGGTCGGCACGTTCGTTTTGGTTGATATAGTCGAGAAGACTTATCTCGTTTTCAAACCATAACGCGTTGTCGTCGGGCGAGGAGGAATAGCCGCTGGTTATAAGTCCGTAGTAGAGCATTGATTCAAATTTCGGTGCCATGCCGTCGTGCCAAGTAGTGTCGTTAAGTGCAAGGCTATAGTAGTCGCACGCTTCGTTGAAAAGACCTTTCTGCAGGCAGTATTCGGCTGCTGCCACAACGGCTCCCAAGTGCTGGTAGGGGTCGGAGGTCAGGAAGAAAAGGTCGGTCGAAATACGGAACATCTCAAGGCCGTAGCTGTCGGTGGCAAGGAGCGAGTCGTAGGAGACGTCGGGGTGCGTTTCCACAAGAGGTGAGCAGAGGGAATCGAGGAGCGCCAAGTGTCTGGCACACTGCACGCGGTAGGTTTTGACAGGTATGTTGGTGTCGGCAGCCACAAAGGCTTGAAGCTGGAAGACATTGGCGAGGTGATAGACGCTGAATTGGTTTGGGAGCGAGAGAATACGGGCGTTCTGGATAAGATAGTCGTAGGCGCGCCCCAGCAGGCGGGCATCGCCGTTGGAGGCTGAGGCGAGACGGTAATAGCTGTGGGCGAGAGCGTAGTTGAGTGACATCTCCTCGTCGTAGTCGCATTTCAAGCCGGGACGCATGGCCTCGACTTCGGTTATAAGGCTGTGCAGATCCTGCTTGGTGACTGTTCCGAGGGTTGTGCCCGACGAAGAGGCCACCGCACGGTTGCGGTAGTGGTAGTTGAGGGTGAGAGAGGTGATGGAGTATTCCATCTGGGCGAATGAATAGAGGTAGTTCTCGGGATTGTGCTTCAGTACCTTGGAGCGGTTGATATCATAGAGCAACTGATAGGAGTCGGCAATGCGGCAGCTGCGTTGCAGTATACGTATTTTCGTGAGCTGTGCCAGCACTCTTTCCACCTCGGCATTTTTGCGAAGGGCGAAAATGCTGGGCGCTAAGGCCTTGTCCGAAAGCTTCAGTACGCTGTCGATGTAGGCCGAAGTGGAGTCGTATTCGGCAAGCATGTAGTAGCCGAAAGCCAGATTGTTGTAAGCGCGCATGATGCCGTCGTGATAGGTGGGGAGGGAGTCGTGCAGCAACTCGAGCGAGGCATAGGCTTTGCTGATAGAGTAGGAAGGATTGCTGTAGCGGTTGAGGAAGGATGCTTTGTTGAGGTTGTCAATCGAGCCCCGCAGCCGCAGATTCATCCTGCTGCCCGAGGGGGCAGGACTACATGCGACAACAGCAAAAACAATGGCTGTCAACAGTACCGGCCAGCAAAATATACGTCTCATTTCAAATTGCAAAGATACGAAAATAATCTAACAGAGTGGATTTATAATTAAAAAGACAATGAAATTCAATTATTGTAGCTCCGCACAAAACTATCAAAAAGCCCGTATAATTCAAATGACAAGCCTGTATGATTCTTATTAATAAGTAATGAGGAACCATTAAACAGGCTCTGGAACCCATACACGGTGTGTTTTCCTGAAATCGCTTGACGGATTTTTACTGGTTAAACTGATTGGCTTGTCAAAGACACGGCCTTTCCCCTTCCCAGCATTATTCCATCCATCTAACCCCAATCGTCCACCCATCCACCTGTCCTATCCATATTTTCTTCTTTTTCAACCTCATTATTATATCTCGGCATTTCTTCCAGCTTCGTTTGCCTTCCACGATGTGTCAATTTCTTAGAAATTATAATTTCACCGCTGCGGTGAAGAAGGGCTTGCTAAGAGGTGAAGAGATGCTGAATAGAAAGCGAAGTTGGATTTGACCGGAAAAGGAAACCGGATGGAAACGGACGGGATGCCGGCCGGGCGTTGAAGATTATGATGAGGGTGCCATGAGAATGGCGGGGCATGTATACCGTTGGCGTTGCTTGGTGAATAGCGGTTGTCACGATTTGAAGTATATAATAAAGGAAGGAGAGGAGTCTATCAGGATGGCTAATTGGGCCTTCGCTGATAATGCCAGGTTGGGTTATCGGGGATATGCAAAGAATAAGGAACAATTATGGGGGATGGTCATCTTTTTTTCGCGAATAGTTATTCACTATAACGATGTTATAAAAATATTGTAAAGTAATTAATAGATGTAATTTGGGCGATGGGGTTTTCTTAAATGAGTTGTGATTGAGAACTTTTTTTTCAATGATTTGAAAAATAATGTTATATTTGCATATTGAATAAAAAGTAATAGTTATGGAAGAAAACGAAGTTATTTTACTGAAAAAAAGCAAGATAAATGTAGCTGCCGTTGGAAAATGGACTAATATTTTTTCGATATTTGCGGCTATAGGATTGTTATTAATGGTTGCATTGGGCGTCGCAATGTTGTATTACAGCGGAAAGCTTGACTATTCAACTCCCTATTATCTTGATAATATCCTTGGATTGGGTGGAGTTGTTGTGATTATTTTGGCTGCTGCATTGCTTCCTGCAGTGTTGTATATGCGCCGTGTGGTGCATGCCGCCAAGCAGATGGAGGTGAACAATGACCTGTTCCCCATTGTGGATTTTATGCGCCAGCAGCGTTCCCTTTGGCATTATATGGGGATGTTGATTGTGGTGCTGTTTATAGTGGGCATTGTGGCTGCATTGGTGGGAGGCTTCATCTTGTTTTCGATGTTCAACAGGGTGTGAGAAGATGAATGGCCGTTTTGTTCCGTACGGAGTGCCGGGGCGGCTGTTTGTTTGAAGTGTGGGTGATTGGATGGACGAAAATGACTAATTATTAATTCTGTTTTGTAATGCGATACGAAGTTGACTTCTTGATTGTGGGCTCAGGTATTGCAGGGTTGAGCTTTGCCTTGAAAGTGGCCCCTTATGGAAAGGTGTGCATCCTTAGCAAAGGAGAGGCAGCCGAGGGTTCGACTCGCTATGCCCAGGGGGGTATAGCCGCAGTGATGTACGACAGCGACAGTTTTGATAAACATATCCAGGACACGCTGGTTGCGGGCGACGGTATCTGCAACCGCGAGGTGGTGGAGATGACCATCCGCGAGGCCCCCGACCGCATACGCGAGCTGGTACAGTATGGTGTTAATTTCGACAGGAGTATTGCCGGAGACCGGTTTGACCTGCACCGAGAGGGCGGCCACTCGGAATTCCGCATTCTGCACCATAAGGATAATACCGGTGCTGAGATAGAGCGCGGACTGCTGGAGGCGGTGCGCAATCACCCCAATATTGAACTGAAAGAGCATCAGTTTGCTATCGATATTATAACGCAGCACCATTTGGGCCAGAGGGTTACCAAGCACACGCCCGACATTGTATGTTACGGCATCTATGCGTTGGACTGCCGCACAAATCAGATTAACACCTATTTGTCGAAAGTTACTTTGTTGGCAACCGGTGGCATGGGTAACGTCTACACCACTACCACCACACCTATTGTCTCCACCGGCGACGGGGTGGCAATGGTGCATAGGGCGAGGGGCGTGTTGAGCGACTTGGAATTCATGCAGTTCCACCCCACGTCGCTGTACAATCCCGCCGAAAAGCCCGCTTTTCTCATCACCGAGGCCATGCGCGGCGCAGGTGCAATACTGAAGGATTTCAAGGGGAATGAGTTTATGCACAAGTACGATAAGCGTTTGTCGCTGGCTCCCCGCGATATTGTGGCCCGTGCCATAGACAACGAGATGAAGATTGCAGGTGTAGACCACCTGTATCTGGATGCGAGAGGAATTGGAAAGGACGAATTGATAAATGGATTCCCCACGATATATGCCAAGTGCCTGGAGTTGGGTATCAATATCACTAAGGACATGATTCCCATCCGGCCAGCAGCGCACTACCAGTGTGGAGGCATCAAGGTGGACATGAATGGCGAGTCGTCGATACATAACCTTTATGCGGCCGGCGAGTGCGCCTGCACGGGTTTGCATGGTGGCAACCGACTGGCGAGCAACTCATTGCTGGAGGCTGTGGTGTATGCCCATAATGCTGCTCAGAGTGCCATAGAGCGAGTGAAGACTTGCGATTTTTGCCGCGAGGTGCCTGACTGGAACGCCGAGGGCATGGTGCTGAACGAGGAGATGGTGTTGATTACCCAGACTAAACGCGAGTTGCAGGAGTTGATGTGGAACTATGTGGGCATAGTGCGCAGCGACTTGCGACTGCAAAGAGCTTTCGACCGTTTGAATCTGATATTCCGAGAGACGGAGGATTTGTACAACCGTTCGGTTCTGACCGAGGAGCTGAGCGAGTTGCGCAACCTTATTGCTTGTGCCTATTTGATTATCAAGATGGCGCGTGCCCGTCGCGAGAATGTGGGACTGCACTATTCTATTGATTTGGTAAAGCGGAATCCGAGCCTTTAACCTTTCGGGGACAAGAGAAGTGCACCCAAAGCCCCGCTCCGCAGCGTTCGGGGCAGAGGGGGGTGATGTGGATGGCTATGTTGTTGGTTGGGGCTTGCGATTGATTGTTATTGATAAACTATTATTACTATGCAATATAATTTCGACGAGATTATTGAGAGGAAGGGTACCCATTGTGTGAAACATGACGGGATGGAACCCTTTTTCGGGCGGAATGATTTGCTGCCTATGTGGGTGGCGGATATGGATTTCAGAAGTCCCGATTTTGTGGTGGAAGCATTGAAGGCTCGATGCGGGCATGAGGTGTTCGGCTATCCGGTTGCACATGAGGGTTATTGGGACGCAGTAATCAACTGGTTGAAAAATCACTATAGTATTGATGCCAAGCGGGAAGAACTGCATTTTATTCCGGGCATAGTGGCTGGCATTTCTTTTGTGTTGCAGGCGATGAGCCAACCGGGCGACGGGATTCTGGTCACCACACCGGTATATCCGCCATTTCTTTCGTTGCCCAGATATGGGAAGAGAAAGCTGAATTGCAGCCCGCTGAGGGTGGTGAATGGCCGCTTTGAAATAGACTTTGATGTTTTTGAACAGCGGGCCAAGGAGAGCCGATGGCTGATTTTGAGCAATCCCCACAATCCGGGTGGCACATTGTGGGGCAAAGAAACGCTGTGCCGAGTGGCAGAGATTTGTGGACGATATGGGGTGAGGGTGATATCGGACGAGATACATGCCGATATGGCTTTGGCTGGACGTCGTCATGTCAGTTTCAGCACGGTGAGCCAACAGGCCGCCGATATCTCCATCACCTTTATGGCTCCGAGCAAGACATTCAATATTGCCGGATTGAGCAGTTCGGTATGCTATTGCCCGAACAAGGAGACAAGGGACGCATTTTTCGGTTATCTGGACGGCTATGGAGTGGCCAATGGCGATATTTTTGCCTATGTCGGAGCCGAGGCCGCATTCAGGGAAGGGGAGGAATGGTTGCGTCAGATGCTTGAGTATCTGCAAGGGAATGTGGAGTTTCTGCAGCAGTTCCTCGCAGAAAGACTGCCAAGGGTTAGAGCGGTACTGCCCGAAGCTTCCTACCTGGCTTGGTTGGATTTCGGCGATATGGGGTGCAGCCATGAGCAATTGCGTGACCGTTTGGTGAATGAGGCCCATGTGGCGTTGAACGACGGCACTTCGTTTGGAGGCGAAGACTATCGGAACTGCTTCCGAATTAACCTTGGATGCCCCCGTGCGGTATTGCGTGAGGCTCTTGAGCGGATTGCTGCCCTTTTCTAATGAAGGTTCGTTAGTCAATATGCTGGTATAGTGGTTTATAGCTATTCCATCATTGTGCGTGGGCAGTCTGCGAAATGTGTGTCAGTGAAAGGCTCATTACTTCCTTCGGAACAGGATTTGTGACCATGTTGGGCACGGTTGCTTTTGGTGGGTGAATATCAGGAGATTAAAGAAAATATTCTACTTTTTAATGTTAAAAACTTGTGTAAATCAAATAAAATGTCTAATTTTGTTGTCTCAAAAGTGGGCGTGATTTAGGGGGAGGTGATGAGGTATAAAATATTGTAAAGTAGAAAAATACATATATTATTAACACAAATAATACAACTATGTCATTACTCATTTTGTTACAAGCAGCTGCTCAAATGGCCTGGGGCTATTTCGGTGCAGCCGTCGGAGCAGGCCTGGCCACCATCGGTGCCGGTCTCGGTATTGGTAAAATCGGTCAGGGCGCTATGGAAGGTATGGCCCGTCAGCCCGAAGCCGGTGGCGACATCCGTTCCACGATGATTATCGCTGCCGCTCTGGTTGAAGGTGTTGCCTTCTTCGCAGTGGTTGTCTGCATGCTGATTTCTTTCAAGTAACAGCTTCCGACAGGAGAACGGGATGTTGGCGCGATTGGCGTCAACATCCGGTTTCCAACGCACAAAAAGGTGACAAAGAAGATTGATGCAGAAGTGCATTTGTTTATGTTTGAACAAGTAATCAAAAGTAATAGATGAACAATCCACTAATTAACCCCGGACTGGGTACGTTTTTCTGGATGCTGGTATCGTTCGGCATCTTGGTGTTTATATTGGGAAAATGGGGATGGCCCATGTTGCTCAAATCGCTCAAGAAACGTGAGGAGGCTATTGCCGAGTCGCTCAACGCCGCTGAGAAAGCCCGTATTGAGATGAGCAAACTGGTTGCACACAACGAGGAATTGCTGCGTCAGGCTCAGCGCGAACGGGAAGAGATGTTGAGCAGTGCACGTCTCGCCAGCGAGGAGATAAAGGAGAAAGCCCGCATAGATGCTACCGAGGAGGCTAACCGCATAGTCGAGAGTGCCCGTAAGAACATCGAATTTGAGAAGCTAAAAGCCATGCACGAGTTGAAGAACCAGATAGCGGTGCTCTCAATCGAGATTGCGGAGAAACTGATGAAGGCTGAATTGTCCGATAAACAGAAGGCCGATGACCTGGTACGCAAAGAGCTGGAAAATGCAAATTTGAATTAATGTTGTGAAAAGATGGATGTGAGGTAGAACGGCGGAATGTCCCGGATAGATAGCGAATGAGTTGGACAACCGGCTCGGAAGAAAACCAGGGAACAGCCCCACAACTCCTTCCAGAATTCCAATCAGAAAAGAAGTATGCAGGATTATAAGATAAATAGTAACTACGCCAAGGCTTTGTTCTTGCTGGCATCCGAGAGCAACCAGCAGGACCGTGTGGCTGAGGATATGAGACTGGTGGGCAGTGTGTGCGGAGAAAACCGCGAGCTGAAAGCCGTTTTCCGCAATCCGGAGATCAAACCCTCGAAGAAGGTGGCTATTGTGACCGACTTGTTTGCCAGCCATGTTTGCGAGGTGACCATGGCTTTTCTCTCTTTTGTGGTGAGAAAGAAACGCTCGGTGAACATGCAAGGGATTAGCAACTCATATTTGGATCTCTACCGCAAGGACCATGGTGTGGTGTTGATGCATTTGACCACTGCTGTGGAGGCCGACGGTTCGTTGCAGAAATTGGCCTCGGATGTGGTATCGAGCTATACTCAGAAGGATGTGGAGCTTGTTGCCCAAACAGACCCCCGTATTGTGGGTGGGCTGGCTCTCGAGTTTGATAACAGGATGTACGACGCCCGTATCAGTACTCATCTGGCCAAATTGCGTATAGAGTTTGCAAAGAACATATACGAGAGCAAGCTTTAACTGCATCCAGGGATTGTTCCATGCACCCCGTTTGTTGTATCAGCCTACGGGGCAGGGACAGAAAACATAAGTAGAAATAATGTAATAAAAAAATATAGTATATGTCAGAAATTAAACCTGCCGAAGTATCTGCTATCTTGAAGAAGCAATTGGCCGATGTCGATCTCGATGTGGCACTGGAAGAGGTGGGCACTGTGCTGACTGTCGGCGACGGCATTGCACGTGTGTATGGTCTTAACAATGCACAGTCGGGCGAGTTGGTGGAGTTCTCCACCGGCGAGCAGGGCATTGTGCAGAACCTTGAGGAAGATAATGTTGGCGTTGTGATGTTGGCTGAGGCCAGCTCTATCAATGAGGGCGACACGGTGAAACGTACCAAGCGCATTGCCTCTATTAAGGTGGGCGAAGGATTGGTGGGACGTGTCATCAACACTATTGGTGAACCCATTGACGGTAAGGGCCATATCGAAGGTGAGCTGTTTGAGATGCCCATCGAACGTAAGGCTCCCGGTGTCATTTTCCGTCAACCCGTTGAGCAGCCGCTGCAAACGGGCATCAAGGCTATCGACTCCATGATTCCTATCGGACGAGGTCAGCGCGAACTCATCATTGGTGACCGCCAAACTGGTAAAACGGCTATCGCCATTGACACTATCATCAATCAGAAGAATTTTTATGATGCCGGTGACCCCGTATATTGCATTTATGTGGCTTGTGGTCAGAAAGGCTCCACGGTGGCCAATATGGTGAAGAACCTTGAGGAAAAGGGTGCCATGGATTACACTATAGTTGTGGCCGCTACTGCCTCCGACCCTGCTGCAATGCAGTTCTATGCTCCTTTTGCTGGCGCCGCTATCGGTGAGTATTTCCGCGATACTGGACGCAACGCTCTGGTCATTTACGACGATTTGAGCAAACAGGCTGTCGCTTACCGCGAAGTCTCGTTGCTACTCCGTCGCCCCCCCGGACGTGAGGCTTATCCCGGCGATGTGTTCTATCTGCATAGCCGCTTGCTCGAACGTGCTGCCCGCATCATTCAGAGCGATGAGATTGCCCGCCAGATGAACGACCTTCCTGCCTGTTTGAAGGATAAGGTGAAAGGTGGTGGCTCGTTGACCGCTCTGCCTATCATCGAAACCCAGGCAGGCGACGTTTCAGCCTATATCCCCACGAATGTTATCTCCATTACTGATGGTCAGATATTCCTCGAGACCAACCTGTTCAATGCCGGTATCCGTCCGGCCATTAATGTGGGTATCTCGGTGTCGCGTGTTGGTGGCAAGGCTCAGATTAAATCAATGAAGAAGATTGCTGGTACTTTGAAACTGGATCAGGCTCAGTACCGTGAGTTGGAGGCATTCTCCAAGTTCGGCTCCGACCTTGATGCTGCTACTAAGGCAGTGCTCGACAAGGGCGCCCGAAACGTGGAAATCCTCAAACAGCCCCAATATAGTCCCATGCCAGTCGAAGACCAGGTGGCCATTATTTTCTGTGGCACAAAGGGCTTGTTGCAGAAAGTTCCCACCAATATGGTGCACAACTTTGAGACAGAGTACCTCTTCTATCTGCGTCAGAACCACGCCGATATTTTAGGAAACCTCCGTCAAGGTAAACTTCTGGACACCGATTTGGATACACTCAAGGAAGTGGCTCTCAATATGGCTGAGAAATATACAAAATAAACAAGTATGGCAAATTTAAAAGAGGTAAGGACCCGAATCGCTTCCGTCAGCTCAACCCAGCAGATTACCTCTGCTATGAAGATGGTGTCGGCTGCTAAGTTCCGCCGTGCGCAGAATGCTATCATCGGCATGCGCCCCTACTCCAACCAGTTGAGCGACATAGTGTCAAACATCGACACTGGCGACGGCATTCTCACTCCTTACCACGAAGTTCGCAAACTGGAACATGTGCTTTTGGTGGTGGTTACCTCCAACAAGGGTCTGTGTGGCGCTTTCAATAGCAATGTTATAAAACAGGTCCAGTCGCGCGTCGACTACTATCGTGCCTCTGCCACAGCCGACCAGCCTGCAGCACTGAGCATGATTACCATCGGGAAACGGTGCACTGAATACTTCTCTAAGCGGTTTGACAATATTGTGGGCACCTATGATGAGATGCTCGACAATGCTACTTTCGACGCCGTTGCCACTTTGTCCGACAGCATCATGCAACAGTTCTGCGACAAGAAGTACGACCGTGTGGAGCTGATTTATAATCAATTCAAGAATTCGTTGGTGCAGATTCTCAGCACCGAGCAGTTCCTGCCCATTGTTCCGCAGGCTTCTAATAGCTCGTCTGCCAAACGTACCAACAACGATTATATCTTCGAGCCGTCGAAAGAGGAAATCATGCGCGAAATGATTCCGCTCACCCTTCGCTCCCAGTTCTATCGTGTTGTGCTCGACTCGTTGGCTGCCGAGCACGGTGCCCGCATGAACGCCATGCAGAAGGCAACCGACAATGCCACCGAACTTCTCAAAGATTTGCGTCTCAGTTACAATAAAGCCCGTCAGGCTGCCATCACCAACGAGATTATTGAAATAGTCTCTGGCTCGGAAGCTCTGAAAGGTTAGGTAAGTGAACAATAGAAACAACATAAACTGTGGCGCATGAGAAAGTCTTTTCCCATGCGTCACATTTTTAGAAATTTAAATCCCCTCTAATATGGAAAAGAAACAAAACTATTTTGTCCCCATTGTGGTGATGATACTGCTCTTCGGCATGATATCCTTCGTCACCAACCTCGCCTCCCCCATGGGCGATATTCTGAAAAACCAGTTCACCATTCCCAACTGGCAGGGTACTTTGGGCGTTTTCGCCAATTTCATTGCCTATGCCATCATGGGTATACCCGCTGGCAACCTCTTGCAGAAACGCGGCTATAAAGTCACCGCTCTCATTGCCGTGGTGGTTGGATTTGTCGGTGTGGGCATCCAGCTCTGTTCGGGTTTGGTTGGCAGTTTCGCCGTATATCTCATCGGTGCCTTCATTGCCGGTTTCAGTATGTGCCTGCTCAACACTGTTGTCAACCCCATGCTCAACCGTTTGGGCGGTGGTGGCAACAAGGGCAACCAGCTCATCCAGTTCGGCGGCACTTTCAACTCCCTTTGTGGCACTGCGGTCATCGTTATCACCGGTCTCCTCATCCCCAGTATTGTGGATGCCAAGATTAGCGACACTTTCCCGCTTATGTATACCGCTCTGGCCATCTTTGCTTTGGCATTCGTGGTTATCTTGCTCACCAAGATACCCGAAAACGAGGAATCCAAACAGGCTGCTGCCGATGTCCCGTTGAAGGGTATCTTCCAGTTCCGCCATTTCGTTTTGGGTGCTATTGCCATATTCATCTATGTGGGTGTCGAAGTGGGTGTGCCCAATGTATTGAACAAGTGGCTTCAGAATCCCGAGATGCACTTCTTTGGTGAAGGTATCAGTGCCGAGGCCGTTGCCGGTTCGGTCACCGCTTTCTACTGGCTTCTCATGCTTGTGGGACGTCTTATTGGTGGTTTGGTAGGCAGCAAGGTCTCTGCCCGCAAAATGATTGCCGTGGTAGCCAGTGCTGCTGTCATCCTCGTGGTACTTGCCATCTTCATCCCCGCTTCCACCATGGTCAGTTTCCCCGGCTTCAACGGCGCCCGCGGTTTTGGTATGAACCTCATTCCCCTCAGCGCAGCCTTGTTGGTGTGTGTCGGTCTCTGCACTTCCGTTATGTGGGGCGGTATCTTCAACCTTGCTGTCGAGGGTCTTGGCAAATACACCGAGCGTGCCTCCGGCCTCTTCATGGCGTTGGTGTGCGGTGGTGGCATTCTCCCGCTGCTTATGAATGCAGTGGTCGACATCTTCGGTCCTGCAGGCTATCAGCCCAGCTATTGGATTGTCGTTGCCGGCTTTGCCTATATCCTCTTCTATGCTTTGGTGGGCAGCCGCAATGTCAACAAAGACATCTCAACAAAATAACAAATCGATTCAATCTGTATACACAAAGAGGGGTGGTTTCGCGATAGGAAACCGCCCCTCTTATTCTATATCAGTATTCTATATGATTGCTCCGTTATGGGAGGATGTGTTGTCGTTTTTATATGAATCGCGTTCTTCTTTAGCCTCCCGTCTGAATGCTTCGCGCTCTGCCCATTCCTTCTCGTCCACCTTCAGTGCGTTTTCAATCATCTGTTCCTCGCTTATCTTCTCTTTGCGATGGCGAGTGTGTTGCTCATAGCGGCGTATCGACAACGGATATTTCTCCCGCAAGGCCATATACTCTGGATACTTTTCGCGTATGGACCGCTGCTTTTGATGCTTGATGTCGTGCCTCCACTGGTGCCATATCTGGATATAATCAGTTCTGTTCCATAGAAAGATATCGGTAAAGATGGCCCAAAGAATACCCGATGTTGCAATTATCACTTTGATTAATAAAGTCTGTTTCATAATCAATACCAACGTCAGCGGGATGAAACCCACAACGAGCACGGCAATCATGAGAATCGTGATAAGAAGAATCTTGACTGGCGGATTTTTGAAAAATGATGATTGTGACATATTGATAATAATTTATCCTTACTAACGGCATAGTGCCAGTATTATTGCCGTACACTTCTATTTTTTTTTTCACTTGTTGAAACATGTTGTCCCGTCCTGGTCATTCCTAATCCCGTTATCAGCCTCGTTTCTTATCCCAAATCGGTCGGTGGGTCCTGTGTCCGCAGAGATGGATAAGCCGTCCCAATGTCCGATATGTTATTATTGTACAACTGGCCGTTAGATAATGCTTTTTGACAAAAATACTTTGCGAATCAATTATTTTTCGTATCTTTGCACTCTACACTTGGATAGTCCGATTCTTGCCAATTGGATGGTTTCGAGTGTGTTATGTAAGTTTAACCCGGTCGGGCAAGCGGCCATAAATCACAAATCTCACACATGGATTATAAAAATGTGCAACCGTTAGCAGACTTTGACTGGGGTGCTATCGATAAAAAAGAAGAAGTCAACAACGAACAGGTCAAACAGATGACCGAGCAGTACGAGCAAACCTTCAAATCCTTCACCGAACAGGATGTAATCGAAGGTACCATCGTCAGCATCAGCGACCGTGAAGCCGTCGTAAACATTGGATTTAAGAGCGACGGTGTCATCCCCGCTTCCGAACTCCGCTACAACCCCGACCTCAAGGTGGGCGACAAAATCGAAGTTTATGTCGAAAGCCAGGAAGACTCCAACGGCCAGCTCCTCCTTTCCCACAAGAAAGCCCGCATCCTCAAATCATGGGATCGTGTCAACGAAGCCTACGACAAGCAGGAAATCATCACCGGTTACGTTAAGAGCCGTACCAAGGGCGGTCTCATCGTCACCGTGTTCGACAACATCGAAGCCTTCCTCCCCGGTTCGCAAATCGATGTTAAACCCATCCGCGACTACGATGTCTTCGTCGACAAGACCATGGAATTCAAGGTTGTCAAGATTAACCACGAATACAAGAATGTAGTTGTTTCCCACAAGGCCCTTATCGAGGACGAGATCGAAGCCCAGAAAGCTGAAATCATCAGCCATCTCGAAAAAGGTCAGGTTCTTGAAGGCACCGTTAAGAACATCACCCCCTATGGTGTGTTCATCGATTTGGGCGGCGTAGACGGTTTGGTCCATATCACCGACCTCAGCTGGGGCCGTGTCTCCGATCCTAAGGACATCGTCGAACTCGATCAGAAAATCAATGTCGTTATCCTCGACTTCGATGAGGCTAAACACCGCATCGCTCTCGGTCTCAAACAGCTCACTCCTCATCCTTGGGATGCTCTCGATCCCAACCTCAAGGAAGGCGACCACGTGCACGGTAAAGTTGTCGTCATTGCCGACTACGGTGCATTTGTCGAGGTCGTTCCCGGTGTTGAGGGTCTCATCCACGTCAGCGAGATGAGCTGGAGCCAGCACCTCCGCAGCGCTCAGGACTTCCTCAAAGTGGGACAAGAGGTCGAAGCAGTGGTCCTCACCCTCGACCGCGAGCAGCGCAAGATGTCCCTCGGCATCAAGCAGCTCATGCCCGATCCTTGGCTGTCCATCACCGAGAAATATCCCGTCGGCAGCAAGCACACCGCCACCGTTCGCAACTTCACCAACTTCGGCATCTTTGTTGAGCTGGAAGAAGGCGTTGACGGTCTTATCCACATCAGCGACCTCAGCTGGAGCAAGAAAATCAAACACCCCGCCGAGTTCACCAAAATCGGCGACACTATTGAAGTCGTTGTCCTCGAAGTCGATGCCGAAAACCGTCGCCTCAGCCTCGGTCACAAGCAACTCGAAGAGAACCCCTGGGATGTTTATGAATCACTCTTCTCCGTCGGAACCGTGCATCAGGGCACCGTGGCCAACATCAACGACAAGGGTGCTACCATCACTCTCCCTTATGGCGTTGAAGGTTTCGCTCCCATGCGTCATCTCGAGAAAGCCGACAAGACTAAAGCCCGCCAGGGTGAGACTCTCGATTTCAAGGTAATCGAATTCTCGAAAGAGAACAAGAAAATCATCGTTTCCCACACCCGCGTCTATCAGGACACTCTCGAAGGTGAACGTGCCAAGAACGAGAGTGAGGAGGTTAAGAAAGACCGCGCTACCAAGAAGACTGTCAAGAAAATCAACGACGCTCTTGAAAAGACCACCCTTGGTGACCTCAGCGTTCTCGCCAGCCTGAAAGAGGAAATCGAGAAAGAAGAAAAAGGCGAATAATTCTTTGTAAATAGTTATTCTATTATAACCTTTTATGAGCTGGAGCATTTCTTGCTTCAGCTCTTTTTTGTTTATAAAAGTATGTTTTAGAGTCTCAAATGAGGCATGGCCTGAGTTGGCCGCCAGTCCTTCCCATTGCTTGGTGTTCGACAGCTACAGGTCTATTCCCCTCCGGCAAGTATATAGATTGGCACCACTATTGAAGAGATACAATACCATTGCCCTCCTCTCGAATGCCTGTTATTGACAACCATTCACCATAATTCTCCACAAACTTTTTGCATGCTCAATAAGAAATACCTGCAACCTGATACTAATGACCGAACCGGTGATGCGGTCCCTACCCCGATTGCCGTGTTGCGCTATGGCATATCCTGCATCGTTATCCAGCCTTGTCTCAACCCCTTTTTGCCACATATCCTGCTTCAGTTCGCTCAAACTTCGTTACCAGATTAGTCCTAACTCATTATGTCATAAGTCTTTCTATACGGCGTTGGTAGTGAGGAGCTTACTAAGAGCTTACTAAGAGGTGAAGAGTGAGCGAAGATGGAATGTATTTGGCTAAAGCCCCAATGGTGAAAAAAACTATTAAACCCAAATGACCGATTGGGGGTAAATGTCTTGATTCCTTTTTATCGGACACCAATGATTCTTTATCTCCTTGTCGATGGGAGAATTTGAAAAAAAATATCGGTTGTCGATGAGAGAATATGAAAAAAAAGATCGGTTGCCGTTGGGAGAATATGAGATAAAGGAGGAGAGGGAAGAATAGGGGATTATCGGAAGGACTGCATGGTGACAAGGCGTTTGTATAGTCCGTCTTGGGACATGAGTTGCTGGTGGGTGCCTTGTTGGATTATTTGACCGTGGTCCATGACAATGATAAGGTCGGCGTGGCAGATGGTGGAGAGGCGGTGTGCAATAACGATGCAGGTGCGTCCGGCCATGAGTTGGTCGAGGGCTTGCTGTACCAAGAGTTCGTTTTCGGTGTCGAGGGCGCTGGTGGCTTCGTCGAGTATGAGGATGGGTGGATTTTTGAGTACGGCGCGGGCTATGCTGAGTCGTTGCCGCTGTCCTCCGCTGAGTTTCATACCGCGGTCGCCGATATTGGTTTGGTAGGTTTGTTCCATGCGGTCGATAAATTCGTCGGCGTGGGCTACGATAGCGGCCTGTTTTACATGGTCGAGGCTGTAGTCGGTTCGGCCAAAGGCGATGTTGTTGGCAACGGTATCGTTGAAGAGGATGCAGTCTTGCGAAACGAGACCTACTTGTGCACGGATGCTATTGATGTTTAGGTCGCGGATGGGGATGCCGTCGATGAGTATCTGTCCGTCGGTGCTGTCGTAGAAACGGGGGAGGAGGTCGACGAGAGTGGTTTTGCCGGCGCCGGAGGGACCTACAATGGCAATGGTTTTGCCTTTTGGAATGGTGAGGTTGATGCCTTTAAGCACGTAGACGGGGTCGCTGTTGGAGTCGGTTTGGTAGGCAAACGATACGTCACGGTATTCGATGGCGTGGTTGAATCCGGGGAGGACTATGGCATCGGGTTTCTCGCAGATGGTTTCGTCGGCTTCGAGTATTTCGTAGATGCGGGTGGCGGCGGCGTTGGCTTTCTGAAGATTGTTGTATACGCGGACAATGGACTGCACCGGGGGGATGAGACGGGCGAAGAGGATAACGAAAAGGACGAAGACAGACGAGAGCAGTTCGCCCTGCTGGACTGCGAGGCCGCCCAAAATGAGGATGAACACCAGGCCCAGGGTGAGGAGTATTTCGGACAGGGGACTGCTGAGCTCGCGGCGGTTGGCTACACGGATCATGCTGCGGGTGTAGTCGTTGTTGGCTTTGGCGAAGCGGAGGGAGTGTTTCTGTTCCTGGCCGAACGATTTGATGGTGCGGATTCCGGAGAGGGACTCTTCAAGCAGGGCGAAGAGATGTCCTAGTTTGGACTGCCCTTTGGCCGAGTTGCGGCGCAGGCTGACACCGATGATGCTGATGAGCCAAACGGTGACGGGGAGGATGAGCAAGAAATAGAGGAAGAGGCGGGGGCTGATGAAGAGTAGTGCGGCGCAGAAGACTATGATGTTGAGGGGGTCTTTGCCGAGCGAGATGATGGAGGTGAGCACGCCCCATTCGATGTCGGAGAGGTCGTTGGACATGCGGCTGATGATGTCGCCGCGACGTCGGGAGTTGAAGTAGGATACGGGGAGGATGGTGATTTTCTCGTAGATGTCGTTGCGAAGGCGCATGGTGATGCCGTTGCGAACGGGGCTGATGAAGTATTGGGCGAGATAGCGGCAGAGGTTGGAAAGGAAGGAACAGGACACGTAGGCCAAAGCAATGGCCAGGAGGCAGCTCCACACACCATAGCGTGTTTTGTAGTGGAAAAGGGCATAGGTCATGGCAAGCGAGAGGTAGTCCTGGCTGAGGGAGAAGGGGGGCAGTTGGGCGGGAGGCTGGCCGGAGCCGAAAAGGAGTTCGACAAAGGGTACGATGACGACAAAAGAGGAAAGGTTGAAAAGCACGGCCAGCATGTTGAAGAGGATGTTGGCGGTGAGGTTCCAGGGGTAGAACTTCAGGTAGCGGAAAACCTTCCAGATGTCGTGCATGAATGAGTTACAATTTGGAGGGGTCGATATGGAAATTGACTTCGGGACCGTTGCAGGGTGTGTTGCAGTGCAGTGCACACTCGGAGCAGAGGGTAAGCTCGCCGTGGAGGCGTTTCTTGACGAGGTCGGAGAGACGTTCGCGGAGCGGCTGAAGCTCGATTTGCTGCAGCACTTCGTCGCAGAAAGCATAGAGGAGAAGAGTGCGGGCGGTGCGGTCGCTCACGCCGCGGGAACGGATGTAGAAGAGGGCTTGCTCGTCGAGCTGTCCTATGGTGCTGCCGTGCGAGCATTTCACGTCGTCGTTGTAGATTTCGAGGAAGGGCTTGGTGTTGATAAAAGCCTTGTCGGTGAGGAGTATGTTCTTGTTCGACTGGTAGGCTTCGGTTTTGGTGGCACCTTCACGAACCAGGACATGGCCGTTGAAAGAGCCGCGGGCGGAGTCGTCAAGGATGCCTTTGAAGAGTTCGCGGCTGTGACAATTGGGGCTGGCGTGGTCGACGAAGATGTAGTTGTCCACTTGTTGCTCTTGGTCGTTAAGATAAAGACCGTGGGCCTGTACATTGCAGTGCTCACCGTTCATGCGCACCTCGGTGTGGTTGCGGATGTGTCCACCGTTGAGGGTTACGGCCACAGAGCGGAACGAAGCACCTGTGCCGAGCGAGGCGTAGGTGTGGTTGAGAAGTCCGGTCTGGTTGTTGAGGTTCTGCATTTTGTAGCATTCGACCGAGGCGTTCTGGTCAATGTATATTTCGGTCACATTGTTGGCGAAAGCGGGAGCGGCGTCGTAGGAGTCGTCGCAAAGGATGAAAGTGGCTTGGCTGTCGCGTCCCATGACTATGAGGTTGCGCACTTGGAGGAATAGACCGTGCCCTGCGTTGATGACAGATTGGAGTTGGATGGGTTGCTGGACATGGAGACCGTCAGGAACGTAAACAAATAGGCCGTCGGAATAGTTGTCGCTGTTGAGTTGCAGGTAGGGATTGGGGAGCGGGGTGCAGGTGCCGAAGAATTGACGCACAAAGTCGGGGCGGGAGCCGCAGATGTCGCGCAGACCAGCCACCACCATGCCTTGTTCGGTTTGAAGGAGGGGCATGTGGCAATAGCCGTTTTCCACCACCAGTCGGAGGGTGTCGAGGTCGGGGATATTGCAATGGTATTCGGCGGTTTGGCGTTCGCCATGAGAGATTTGGAGGTCGTCGGTGAGGAGGGCGGAGAAATCGGCAAAGCGCCACACTTCGTTTTTGCGCAGTGTGGGCTGGATGTCGCGGAATTGTTGAACTAATTTTTCCATGGCAGGGCTCACTTCTGTTGTTCAAGTTCTTGCTTAATCCATTCGTAGCCTTTGGACTCGAGCTCGAGGGCGAGCTCTTTGGGGCCGGTCTTGACAATACGTCCTTCGTAGAGCACATGGACGAAATCGGGGATGATGTAATCGAGCAGGCGTTGATAGTGTGTGATTACGACGGTGGCATTGTCGGAGCGGCGCAGTTTGTTGACGCCGGTGGCGACGATGCGGAGGGCATCGATGTCGAGGCCGGAGTCGGTCTCGTCGAGAATGGCGAGTGTGGGGTCGAGCATGGCCATCTGGAATATCTCGTTCTTCTTCTTCTCACCACCGCTGAACCCTTCGTTGACAGAGCGGTTGGCAAGGTTTGTGGTCATTTCGACAATCTTCTTCTTCTCATCCATCAGTTTGAGGAACTGGGAGCCGGTGAGGGGATCGAGACCGCGGTATTTGCGTTGCTCGTTGACGGCGGTGCGCATGAAATTGGTGATGCTCACACCGGGGATTTCGACCGGGTATTGAAAGCCGAGGAAGATGCCTTCGCAGGCACGTTGGTCGACGGGCATGTCGAGGATGTTTTTCCCCTTGTATATTACTTCGCCTTCGGTGACAGTGTATTTGCTGTTGCCGGCGATGACACCGGCGAGGGTGCTCTTGCCGTTGCCGTTGGGACCCATGATAGAGTGTACTTCGCCCCGTTCAACCTCGAGGTTGACGCCTTTCAGAATTTCTTTGTCGCCGATGGAGGCGTGCAAATTGCGTATGGAAAGTAATGCCATATTATATGTAAATGTCTAATTTATTGTATAATTGTGTTGTTTGTGAGGGGTAAAACCCAACTACAAAGATACGATTTTTTTGTGATATTATATTTGCAGTGGTCTATAATATGACTGTTTTTTTGAGGTCATGTACATTAGGCAGGCATATTCCGGAGGCTTTTCACCTTCTGGCTGGGTTCCGTTTGTATGGACTATCACCGAGGCATCGCTGGACCTTCTAGCTGTCGTTATCGGTCTTTTTACGTTATTTCGGCATCCGGAAAGAGGGAGTGAAATAGCATTGGATAGTGTGGGAAGGGGAGAGATGTGGAGACATGCCTGTAGGGATGTGAGAATGTGTGGGTTGAAATAAAGTTTGGAAATTAATTTTGTCATGTGGTGGAAAAAGCGTAATTTTGCAGTTTCACAAGCCAAGTTCCCAAACTTTGTTTAGTTGATTTAAGATACACAGAATCAGAAATGGAATCACAGATTGTCACATTGACTACCGATTGGGGGTATAAGGATTTCTTCCAAGGGAAGGTAAAGGGAAAGTTGTATTCGTATATTCCAGGCGTCCGGGTGGTGGACATCACCCATGGAATAGAACCGTTCCAGCTTTCGAAGGCTGTATTTGTGGCTAAAAATTCTTGCCTCGACTTCCCGGAGGGGACAATTCATATCATAGACGTGAAGTCGTCGCAGACGGTGAAGAATCCCTTTGTCGTCATCCGGTATAAGGGGCAGTATTTTATCACGATAGACAATGGATTGCCGGGTGCATTGGTTGGGGATGGCTGGGAAGGCGTGGTGATAGACAAAGTGATGCAGGAGGGAAGTTTTTTCACTTTCGCGGCGAGTGACCTGTTTTGCAAGGTGGCTGCGTTGCTGGCACATGGTGCCGCTTTGGAAGAATTGGGATTCCCGCTGGAGTCGTTGTACAGGTCTACCCCGTTCAGCCCTATCGTGATGGGGAACAAGGTGACGGCGTATGTGTGCTATATCGATGCATACGGTAATGCTGACCTTAATATAACATACGAGGAATTTGAACGACTGAGACAAGGGCGTAAATTCAGGATGACGGTAAGGGAGCGGACTTTGGACAGGATAGAGCCGGGCTATTTGGATGCAGTGAACAATAGGTTTGCTTTGATACTGACGGTGTCATCATCCGGTAACTTGCAGATAGCCATGTGCGAGAACAGTGCAGAACAGTTCTTCGGGTTGAAGGTTGACTTCAAGGTGGATATCGAGTTTTTCTAATAAATGCCGGGAAAGGTAGTAATCAACTGCCTTTGCAACTGGAGACACTGGGCGCTGTGCATTTGGTGTCCTGTTTTTTCTATGGGTGTTGATTCATTCAAAAAAAATCCACCCTTTGCCCGAGAGGGGAAAGGGTGGAGGGTATATATAGAGTTGTGAATAATTATTCCTCGTTGCTGAAGTGCTCGTTGAGCATGTTCTGGATTTCGGGCGACTCGTAGCCGCGTGAGGCCAGGAAGGTGACGAGTTTGCTGCGACGTTTGGCGGGAGTGTCGGAAGTGGGGTAGGTGCTCCATTTGTTGTTGGCCACGTCAAGCATGATGCTGCGGTATTCCTCGTCGGAGATTTCGGCAAGAGCCTCAGTGATAAATTTGGGTGGTACTTGTTTGGAACGGAGTTGATAGATGACCTTGAGGCGGCCCCATTTTTGGGTACGCAGTTTGGCAGAGACATAGGCGCGAGCATAACGGCGCTCGTCAATATATCCCTGTTCAACAAGGCGGTTTACAATCTTGCCCGACACAGCGAGCGAAGCACCCCAATCGCATAGCTTTTTCTTTACGGAAGTGCGACATTGTTCTTCGTTAGCACAATAGCGTTCTGCTTTGGCTAACAGCGACATTTCTTCTTCTGACATATTCTGTACCATGTTGCAAAATTACACAAAAAAAGTGGGTGGGGAAGTAATTAACATTGTTAGTTATTAACAAGTTACTAACATTTGATGGACGGAATTGCCGAGATGTGCGTGGGGGTTGGCTTTCGGGGATGTGCAGAGGATAGGCTGAGCCTACAAAAATCAAAGTGGAGATTTTTTCCCGATAATCAAAAAAAAAATCGTATCTTTGCATATCGAATATAATATGCATTATAGTATGGCAAAGGGAAGAATACTTTATATTAATCAGGTTGTTACACCTTTTTCGGAAGAGAATGATGCTTCCGTGCTGGGGCGTTATCTGCCTCAATATACTCAGGAGCTGGGCAGGGAGATAAGAGTCTTTATGCCATTGTTTAACGGAATCAATGAACGCAAGCATCAGTTGCATGAGGTGATTCGGCTTTCGGGAATGAATTTGATTGTAAACAACTGTGATCATCAGTTGATTATAAAGGTAGGTTCCATCCCTTCGGCCAGACTGCAGGTATACTTTATAGATAATGAGGAGTACTTTTCGCATTATGGCAGTACTTTTGACGATTCGGGGATACTGAAACCCAATAACGATGAGCGTATTCTCTTCTTTGGCCGTGGTGCTCTGGAAGCAGTGCGCAAATTGGCATGGCAGCCCCATTTGATTCATTTCTCTGGCTGGTTCAGCGGTATGGTTCCGTTCTACCTGAGACGAATCAATAAGGAGAATGCTTTCTTTACGGGAACACGCACAGTGCTGACATTGACCGATGACGCTTTTGAGGGTAGGTTTGCCGAAGAGATGGAAAAGAAAATGCGTGCCGACGGAGCCACTGCCAAGGATTTGCGTCTGTATCAGAATTTAGACTATATGACACTGATGAAAGCCGCCATCACTTATGCCAACGGTATTGTGATTGGTTCGCCTACGGTCAATCCGGAGTTGATTCAGTTTGCCAAGGAGAACAAACGCCACGTGATTGAGTATAATCCCGTCCGTGCTGATTTCTACGCCCGTATCAATAAGCTGTATGAAACCTTGTGCGGGAGTGCCTTGAATAACTAATAAGTGTGGCTTCAGAAGAAAATGAATACTTTCAAAACAATATTTAAATACATGTCGTTTAAGAAATTATTGATGCCCTTGGGGTTGGTTTTGATGCTGTTGCCGATGGCCTGTAACGAGAAAGAGTCGGATTTGGGACTCAATTTGCAGGATCCGACTACTCTTTTTGATGGAATTAAAGAAACGGTTTATCTCTCGGCATGTACCGTTTACGAAGATTCTTTGTTGACGGCAGGTTATACCTCCGGCATCTTTGGTGACTGGACCGATGAGAACTTCGGCAAGGTGCGTTCGATTATCTATTCTCAGATCAATATCTCGTCCGACCAAGGTATTTCTATGGATGAAAGCGTTGAGATTGACTCTGTGGTGATGACATTGGTGCTCGATACGGTGTTTCCCGTGGTGCAGGACTCAACGCAGTTTCCAGTTCACATCATCATTAATCAACTGGCAGAACCGCTTAAGAGCGACAGTGCATACTATTCTAACCACACATTGGCCGAGAGTGATGTGTGCTTTTTTGACGATGAGGTGATTGTGAAGGGCGATACAGTCAGGATGGTGATGCGTCCGACGATATTCCCTGTGCTTAAACAGGTGTGCTCGCAGGAGGACTTTTTAAAGATTACAAAGGGTTTCAGTCTGAAACTGGCTGATAATTCGAACAGAATGTTGACTGTGGACTATACTGCAACTGGCACACAGCTGGAAATGTTTTACCATACCCCGACCGCTAACGACTTGAAGTATGTGTTTCCCATTAATGTAGATGCGGCGCATTGTATGTATTATGAGCATGATTATATGTCGTCGCCTGTTGCAGTCATTGCCAATCATACCAAGGATTCGCTTGAGGGGAACGAGGCACTCTATCTGGAACCATTAGGCGGTACCCGTGTGAGGTTGAACATGCAGGAGTTTTTGAACAATTTCCGTAAAAACCACCCCACAGCAGTGATTCATTACGCTGAATTGTTGTTGCCCTTGAACGAAAAGGCAGACATGGAGCAGACACCAAAGCGTATCTTCGCATTGAAAAATTTCGACGACAGCAGTCAGGTGTATATCACTGATGCAAGTGTTTTGTCAAATCCTTATACTGTGGGAGGCTTTGATGGATACTATCATGAGGACAAGGGTTATTACCGTTTGCGGGTGACAAGACACATGCAGGAATTGATGCGTAGCGGTGTGGACCATGGCATGGAGTTGATTATAGATTCCCGTAGGTCGCAGGCAATGCGCACGGTGATTAACGGAACCGGTGTGGATGATCCTGTGAGGATAGAATTTATCTATTCCGATTAGCCGGAATGATGTAAAAATAGTAAAAAGTAGTAAAGTAACAATCAATATCTTTATAAAATGAAAAGAGCTTTCTTTCTTGCGTTCGTTCTAATGCTGGCCATGTCGGCTTCAGCTCAGATTCGTTATGAGGTTCCTTATGCAACCCATCCGGACCAGATGTATGTATCGGGTACGCTGAATGAAGACAGTGTGCATGTTGGCAACTGGACATGGTGGCATCCGAATGGAAAGGTTTTCCGTCAGGGTAAATACGACAACCAGGGTCGTAAGGTGGGAGTGTGGAGAGTCTTCTATAATGATGGCTCGAAACATGAGGAAAATGTGATGAGTGGCAATGGAATGAGCCGTACCTGGTATGCTGACGGTAAATTGCAGAGTGAGGTGAAAGTTGTGGACGGCAAGAAAGAGGGTATGTTCGTTTCGTGGTATAATAATGGCCAGAAGAAGGACGAGGTGCCATACGTGAATGGAGTGAAAGAAGGCAAAACCCGCGAGTGGCACGAGAATGGTAAGCTGAAATTCGAAGGTGAATATGTGGATGGTGAACTGGAAGGCCATGCTATCTGGTGGACCGCCAATGGACAGAAAGATCACGAAGGCGATTTGGTACAGGGCGAGCAGGAAGGCGAATGGATTTTCTACTGGCGTACCAACGGCAAAGTGGGTATCCGTGGACATTATACGGACGGAAACGAGACTGGAGTGTGGACATATTACTATGAGACTGGCGAGAAATGGCGCGAGGGAGAATATAACAATGGTTATCGTCAAGGTTTGTGGACCACTTGGTACGAGAGTGGCCAGAAACTTCACCAAGGTCAGTATGTAAACGACAAGGAGGAAGGCACCTGGACCGCCTGGTATGAAGACGGGAAGTTGGACTATACCGGCAGTTTCCATAATGGGAAGAAAGAGGGCTTGTGGCGTGGCGTGTACGACGATGGCAGCGTTCGTTACGAGATGAACTATAAGGATGACTTGCAGCACGGCAAGACTGTCCGTTACCATCCCAATGGCAAAGTTGAACTGTCCGAGAATTATGTGAATGGTGTTCGTGACGGCAAGTATGAACGTTACAATACCGCCGGTTACCCTGAGGAGACGGGTACTTTTGTGAACGGTATGAAGAACGGCAAGTGGATATGGTATGATAAATATGGCAAGGAGGGTGTTGTGGCCCAGTTTAAAGAAGGGCAGATGACCTCCATGCAGGACAATACAGCCAAGAAGAGCAGATGACAGTGAAGTTATTGCTGGCTTCCAAATCTCCACGCCGGCGCGAGCTAATAGGGCAGCTGGGGTTGGAGTTTCGAGTTGTTGATATTGATGTGGATGAGCGATTGGAAGCTGATATTGCAGTCGATAATGTGGCTGAGGCTATAGCTTGCAAGAAGGCTACAGGGTATCGGTATGAGATAGGACCCAGTGAGGTATTGGTGACGGCCGATACCGTGGTGGTTCATCGAGGCAAGGTATTGGGCAAGCCCCATAGTCGCCAAGAGGCTATTGAAATGTTGAATGACCTTTCGGGTGACGTGCATCAGGTGTATACCGGGGTATGCCTGCGTGGTCAGAAAGGACAGGAGAGCTTTACAGAGTGCACCCATGTGTTTTTCCGCAATCTAACAGACGATGAAATATCCTTTTATGTGGACACTTATAAGCCATTTGACAAGGCTGGTGCCTATGGGATTCAAGAATGGATAGGCATGGTGGGAATAGAGAGGATAGAGGGCTGTTTTTACAATGTAATGGGATTGCCCACGGTTAGGTTATACATAGAATTGATAAATATGATGGGCGGTAAGTAATCCGCCCTTTTTTATGTAATTCATTCTTGGATTTCTTTAGGACGAGAAGGCCCCCGTCGGGGGAAGAACTGTCTATGCCTAATCAAGGAAGCAGACACGGTGCCTTTTGTTATCTTTGAGGTGTGACTATAAAATAAAAAACGCCCCCTGCAACGAGGTTGCTGCAGGGGACGAATGGGTTTATTAGTTACAAGAAGTAATCTAATATTTGTGGATGAAATTAGATTATCGCAACAGCGTGACAGTGCCTTTCTGGGTAACGATGTCCTCGGTGCTGGGGCGACGGTAGCGGATGACCCATGCATAGGTGCCTTGCGGGCACTTGATACCGTCGGCAGTAGTGCCGTCCCATTTGAAATGGAGGTCTTCGGAAGTGTAGACAAGGCGTCCATTGCGGTCGTAGATGAACACGGAGAACATCTCCTGCTCGTTGGCGGTGAAGATACTGAAGGTGTTGTTGTCGGGACGCTCGGGGTTGAACACGTTGGGAGCGTAGAAAGTGAACTGGGTGACGGGAAGACGGAAGACGAGTGTGTCGGAGCATTCGAGGTCGTTGTATGCCACGAGGGTAACGTTGACCGAGTCGGAAGAGACCTC